>ERZ1673741.38-NODE-38-length-179378-cov-10.925453_pt1 | contig 179378 bp, 176 predicted proteins | sample MGYA00580209_ERZ1673741 | MGnify/ENA primary metagenome ERZ1673741 (study PRJEB41218, sample SAMN15661754) | gut metagenome | host: Homo sapiens | place: Canada: London | collected 2015-08-20/2019-03-30 | study: EMG produced TPA metagenomics assembly of... | reverse complement strand
GCAAATTTTTATATTGAAACAACGATTGGATGAATTTGAAGAAAACTAAAGAAGTAGAGGAATGGAGGTGCTTACTATGGCAATTGCAGCAGATCTTTTACAAAGTCTTGTTCCTATTTCACAATTCAATAAAGGTCAGGCAGCAGAGATATTTGACAGGCTTCATTCGGAAAGAGAATTAATTGTTTTAAAGAACAATCAGCCCTCATCAATCATATTATCACCAGAGGAATACACCAGATTAAGGATAACTGGGTAGTTGATACAATGAAGGGAGAAGCACTTTACAGCAATCATTATGACAAGGTTGAGTCTTCTGTCCGTAAGAGATATGAGAAATGTCTGCTTGGAACAAGGGGCATCCATTAAGGGTGTGCCGTTCCATTTCGCAGGTGTGTGATGCACGAATCATGGAACACAGCAAAAAGCCGGAAGAGATACAGGAGATAATTGTAGAGTTATACGGTAATCTTCCAAGAATTGAAATTTTTGCGATGGAGAGATGTGAAGACTGGGTAAGCCTTGGAAATGAAATTGATGGAAAAGACATCAGAGAAGCAATATTGGAAGTGTAGCGAATGAGCGTAGATTATAAAGTCAGGCAGATTTATAACATGTACATACTATTTCATAAGGGAATGCGAATATCGGAATTTTGTGGACTGACACTAAAGGATATTGATCTTGAGAACAGAACTGTGAATATCGACCACCAGTTGCAGAGAACATCGGATATGCGATACATCATAGAAATCACAAAGACGGATGCCGGAACAAGAGTATTGCCGATTACAGAAGATGTGGCACAGATGTTTCAGGCAATCATTGAGGACAGAAATTCACCGAAAGTGGAGAAATTCATAGACGGATATAGCGGATTTTTATTCTATGATGATAATGGAATGCCACTTGTTGCGATGCATTGGCAGCACCGATTCAACCATATGGTAGGCAGATATAATGACATCTACCGGGTGCAGATGCCAAACATTACACCGCATGTATGCAGACATACCTATTGTTCAAATATGGCAAAATCGGGAGTGAATCCAAAGACACTACAGTACCTCATGGGGCATTCGGATATATCGGTTACGATGAATGTGTACACACATATCGGATTTGATGATGCAGAGGAAAAACTGAAACGAATGGAAGAGTTCAGAAAGGTACAGGCGGAGGTTGAGCAGAAGAAAGAGAAGACGATGTCACAGAAAATGTTCAAGGTAATTTAATATGGAAGTGGGATGACGCTCTGGATTAGGCTGGGGCGTTTTTTGTGGTTTATTCTAAGCGTGTGTTATTATAAAAACAGATTGACAAACTTGCAAAATGTGATAAAATGAAATATTCCTAATTTATTGGAATGGGCAACATAGCATACCTGGATAATTGGAGCGTGGGCTTCAGAAAGGAGGTAATGCTATGAGAAACATTTCTGTCACTATAGACTGGAAGTTTATTGTTGCTCTTGGTACGTCTGTGGTAGGTATCATTTTTGCTATAAAAATGGACGAGACTGCAGCTGAAAGAGTGTCAACCAATGTGGTTAATGCTTGCAGAGAATTCGCAATTGCTGAACAGTGTAATTGCTAATTTTACAGTTAGGGGCATATGGCTAGAAAGTTATATGCCCTTTAACTTTCATGTGGAGGAACATATGCATATAAGAAATAGAATTAATGATATAAAGAAATTAAGATGTAATGCTTGTCAAGATTATTTGAAGTTAGTTGCTATTGAAGGGTGGAAAAAACCGCTTTACGAAAAAACTCAGATGTCTGTAAAATATTGGCCGGGTAAATATGAACATGCATATAAAAATATGCGTAGAAATGGTATAGACAACTATGAAATTGATGACATGGACGTAACTTTTATGTCAGAAATTATTCATAAGTGTCCAGAACTCTTTCCCTCAAAAGTTCAAACAAGAAAGGCAATAGAACTACTTACAGAAGATAGAAATGTTAATGGACATTCGGATGAAAATGAAGAATGCGAAGAGTTGTATATATATGCTTTTCAGGCACTTTCAAATTTACAACATTTTATAGATATAGTTGATAAATGGGAAAATGAAATACCTGATGAGATAAGGCTAGAGTACAATCAAAGATATTCAGCAAAGATTGATGAAATGAAAAAACTTATAGATGAGGAACGTATTGGTCAGGTGCAAAATATCAAGGATATTGATAGAGATATTCAGAGGATTTTATCAAGTGAGGATAGTTTAGCAACATGGTGTGATATAATTAAGCTTTATATGGATAGGAGCCTGATTGACCATGATGATAAGAAATATCAAGAATTTGTTTTAAGAGCATCTGATGCTGGAGTAATCCATGCGCATGGACGAGCAGCAGATTATTACTTGAACATAGAGAATAATTGTGATGAGGCAGAGAGGAGAATGCGATTGTTAACCGAATGCGAAGAGTTTTCAATAGGTGATGTTCATTCAATAATGACTGCAATTTCAAATTATATGGTCTGTGGGAATATTCTTACAGAAGGATTGGAAGAACTGGTGCTGTCTTTGATTGATAGAGGATATCCTATTGAAAAGAATGGTTCAAACGTATATGTGATGAGAAGAAAGAGAAAAAATTCTTAGTAGTAACCCATCCCCTTTTACTACTAATTTTACTACTAACAGGTAGTAACAACTTGCAGGGTTCTGCTCTGATTTGCCACAATCTGTAATTTCAGAGCATGTCACAATAACCCCGGAAACCCTTGCAAACAAGGGCATTCTAGGGCAAAACAAGGAGAAACAAAACTATGATAAAAATACTTTTCATCTGCCACGGCAATATCTGCCGAAGCACTATGGCAGAAAGCGTAATGACTTATTTAGTTGAGAAAGAAGGGCTTGCTGATAAGTTCTATATTAATTCAGCGGCGACAAGCCGCGAGGAGATTGGTAATGGGGTGCATCATGGCACTGTTGCCAAGTTGAAGAAAGAAGGGATTCCGGTGATTCCTCACAGGGCAGTGCAGATGACTCTGAATGATTATGAGGAATATGATTACCTTATTGGAATGGATACTGAGAATATCCGCAATATGCAGAGAATATCGGGCGGAGATCCGGATGAGAAGATATATAAACTGCTTACTTTTGCGGGAAACGGACTTGATGTGGCAGATCCATGGTATACGGGAGATTTTGAGGCAACTTACAGGGATGTTCTGGCAGGCTGCAAAGGACTGCTTGAATGCCTTAAGGAAGAATTGTAGGCGGTTGCAGGCAGGTTACATGAGCAAGTGCCACGGCAATATATATGAATAAAAAGGGTCGGGCAAGGCAGGCTGTCTTCTTCTGGGACAGCCTGCCTTGCCCGACAGCCACTACCTATAGGTTGTTACCTACCTACCACGGCAGAATATACATATTCCTCTGGTAAGAGCCGAATACAGTGGCAGTTGCCTTAAGCTCAGCGCCGAGACGGCGGAAAGACGAATTGCTGGCGATGTTGTCCGGGTGGGCTACGGCGAGGATTGTGTCGATGCCGCGGTTGCGGGCAATTGAACAGAGGCGCTTGTTAAGCTCACACATAAGGTTGTGACCGCGGAAGTCAGGGTGAACCATGCATCGTCCGACTTCAGCTACATTTGTAGAACGAATGTCGAGACCGAGCTTTTCAGCTTCCTCAGCAAATTCATGTTCATTAAAGAAAAGGGCGCTGGCGGCAACAAGTTCATTATCGTCATTAAATGCACCTAAGAAGCATGTCCAGTCAGCATCAAAGAAATGTGAGCGTTCAATATCATCAATAGGAATCCACCATTCCGGAACAGGAAGAGCATTTTCTATAGTATATATAAGCTGTTCGAGAGCAGCTTTATCATTTTTATCTAATACACGGATATTCATAGCAATCTCCTATACACTTAAATTCAGAATTACCTTAATATATATAAGCTATAATCCTAATCCACCACATTATAATATGTATGTATCTTAAAATCAAAATATTTTTAAATTCGCGGGCAGAATATTAAGCAGGCACAAATTAATGCCGATATACATTTACAAGACATATTGCTTCTTGAATATTCATAAAAATATATATTTAGATAGATTTTTTTTATTTAGGGCTTTTAAATTTCCTCTTTTATGTATATAATGGTGATTAGCCATGGGTACACATGGCTTCTAATGACTTTTGATTTTATGTTTTATCTGAATATATCGGACAGACAGAGGTCCGCATTGTTTTATAAGAAAGGGGAATTATCATGTTATCAACAGATATTGGTATAGATTTAGGTACTGCAAGTATTCTTGTGTACATCAGAGGCAAAGGTGTTGTTCTTAAAGAGCCTTCAGTTGTTGCATTTGACAGGGATACTAATAAGATTAAGGCTATCGGTGAGGAAGCAAGACTGATGCTTGGTAGAACACCAGGTAACATCGTTGCTGTAAGACCTCTTCGTCAGGGTGTTATCTCTGATTACACTGTAACTGAGAAGATGCTTAAGTACTTTATCCAGAAGGCTATCGGCAAGAGAATGCTTAAGAAGCCTAGAATCAGTGTATGCGTACCTTCAGGTGTTACTGAGGTTGAGAAGAAGGCGGTTGAGGATGCTACTCTTCAGGCAGGCGCAAGAGAGGTTGCTATTATTGAAGAGCCTATCGCAGCAGCTATCGGTGCAGGTATTGATATTTCAAGACCATGCGGTAATATGATTGTTGATATCGGTGGTGGTACAACTGATATCGCTGTTATCTCTTTAGGAGGAACTGTTGTAAGTACTTCTATTAAGATTGCCGGAGATGATTTTGATGAAGCTATCGTAAGATACATGAGAAAGAAGCATAATCTTCTTATTGGTGAAAGAACCGCAGAAGATATTAAGATTAAGGTTGGTTCTGCTTATCCTAAGGCAGAAGTCACAACTATGAATGTACGAGGAAGAAACCTTGTAACAGGTCTTCCTAAGACTGTAGAGGTAAGCTCAGAGGAGACAGAGGAAGCTTTAAGAGAGGCAACTTCACAGATTGTTGAAGCTGTTCACAGCGTTCTTGAGAAGACTCCACCAGAACTTGCATCTGATATTGCAGACAGAGGAATCGTCCTTACAGGAGGCGGAAGTCTTCTTTCAGGACTTGAGGATTTAATTGAAGCCAAAACAGGAATTAATACTATGACAGCCGAAGATCCAATGACATGTGTTGCTATTGGTACAGGTAAGTTTATTGAGTTCCTTGCAGGCTACAGAGACGAAGTTAAGTAACCTGGAACATTTTTAATAAGATTATTACTAATGTTTCTTAACATTCTGGCAGAATGGATAATCTCTATGCCGGAAGAATATATTATCAAGAAAGAGGCGGGCTATGGTAAAAGGGCTTTATACAGCGTACTCTGGCTTGACAGTTCAGCAGAAGAGACTGGATGTAGTGTCTAATAATCTGGCTAATGCAACTACCACAGGTTATAAGAAAGAAGGCCTTACGACACAGTCGTTTAAAGATGTTTATGGCATCAAAGTTAAAGATGAAACTGTGGGCTATATTAATCAGAATATCGGAACTCTGAATCTTGGAGCGAAAGTAGGAGAATCCTTCAGAAGCTGGGATCAGGGCTCTTTCCAGAACACAGGCAATACATTTGACTTTGCACTGAGTGGAAGTGGATTGTTTTCGATTTCTTTCACTAACAAAGCTGGAGAAACTTCAACGCTTTATACCAGGGACGGATCTTTCCAGATGAACCGTGAAGGTTATCTGGTAACCAAGGATGGTGATTTTGTATTGGGCGAGAATGGTCCGATACAGTTACCTACAGACTTTGAAAAACTGACTGTAGAAGAGAGTGGCGAAATATATGCTGACGGACAGTATGTAGACAGATTTGCTCTTGTAGATTTTGAGAATTATGACTATGTTGAGGCATATGGCGAGAATCTTTACAGAGCTGTAGATGGCGCAACACAGACAGATGCTGCAGCAACAGTTAATCAGGGATATTTGGAGGCTTCCAATATTAATGTGGTAACAGAGATGGTAGATATGATATCTATTGCAAGAGATTTTGAAAGTAATCAGAAGATTATGAATACTATCGATGAGATGTTAGGAAAGATGGTATCTATATCTGAGATTTAGTAACAACTGTTAGGCATATACATATGGAGGACTGACGACATGATGAGATCATTGTGGACTGCTGCATCAGGAATGATGAGCCAGCAGACAAGCGTAGATACTATTGCCAACAATCTGGCAAATGTTAATACAGTAGGATATAAGCAGGAACAGACTCAGTTTAAGTCTCTGCTTTACCAGAATCTTCAGGCGAAGACTACTTCTGCCAACGGAGAGAATAAACCTGTTGGAGCACAGGTAGGACTTGGTTCAAGAGTTTCAGCAGTAACATCAATATATACACAGGGTGCATTAAATGCAACTGACAGTACAACAGATTTTGCGATTAATGGAGATGGTTTTTTCGCAGTAAGAAATACTAATACTGACGAGACTGTGTATACAAGAAATGGACATTTTACATGGGCAACAGCTACAGAAGGCGTAATGCTTAGTACTTCTGAAGGATATCCTGTACTCAGCGCAGATGGCGCAGAGATAGTTCTTGGACAGGATGCTAACGGTGAGGATTATAAGACTAATCTTATTACTATTGATACAGACGGCAACCTTTTATATCCTGATGAGTCTAACAATCCGGCACCAATCGGTATTAAGATTGGTTTATATCAGTTTTCTAATCCTGCAGGACTTGATAAGATTGGTGGAAGCTACCTTTCAGAGACTGAGGCGTCAGGAACTGCACTTAACGAAGAGTATGATGCAGTTGGGAAGAAGAGTTCATTAAGACAGTCATATCTTGAGTCATCTAATGTTCAGGTTGCAACTGAGATGGTTAATCTTATTACAGCACAGAGAGCGTATGAGTTATGTTCTAAGGCTATAACAACATCTGATACAATGATGGAGCAGGCTAATAACCTTAAGAGATAAGCGGGGTGTAGTGTATGAGCGATTCTATTACGGGGCTTAGCAGTACGAATTATTCAGATGTGTATGATTCTAAAGCGGGTTCTTTAACTAATAAACTTACAGATACTGATTATTCTAAGGCATCAGACGATGAACTTATGTCTGTATGCAAGGATTTTGAAAGTTATTTTGTTGAACAGGTTCTTAAGTCAATGGAGAAGATGGCTAAGATTGATTCAGAAGACGAGGATAGCAATCTTTTTACTTCTATGGCTGGAATTGGTGGAACAGAGGATACTTCACTTAATACTTTGGGAAGTTACTTTGGAGATGAGATGGTGTCATCTTATGCCAAGCTTATGACTGATTCTAATCATGGCAAAGGACTTGGAATAGCACAGACGCTTTATGAGCAGATGAAGAGAAATTATTCTACAGAGTCTATTCCTAAGGCAGATGAGCAGGAATAATATTTAACATAAAGGAGATAACAGATTGGATTACGAGTCTGTGAAATATGTAGAGGGCTTTGTGGAGAATATTATCTTCAGGAATGAAGACAATGGATATACGGTTTTTAATATTGTATATAATGATGAAGAAATCACCTGTGTTGGAGTGTTAAGCTATATCAACACAGGTGAATTTATTACCGCACAAGGCGAATTTGTTAAGCATGCAGTTTACTACATGCAGTTTAAAGTCACATCTTATGAGTTCAGGGCGCCGGATGATGCTGCATCCGTAAGGCGTTATCTAAGCTCCGGGGCAATCAAGGGTATCGGCGAGAAGATGGCTGAACGAATAGTTAAGACATTTGGCGATGATACATTCAGGATTATGGAAGAAGAACCGGAGCGTCTGGCTGAGATTAAAGGAATAAGCATGTCTAAAGCTATGGATATAGCAAACCAGCTTATTGACAAGAAAGACATCAGAAAAGCAATGATGTTTCTTCAGCGTTATGGAATCCAGATGAATCTTGCCAACAAAATATTTAAGCGTTATGGAAACGACATTTATAACATTCTTGAACAGAATCCGTACAGGCTTGCTGATGACATAGAGGGTGTCGGTTTTAGGACGGCTGATGAGATTGCTTCGCGTGCCGGAATCAAGATTGATTCTGAATTCAGGATTAAGAGCGGAATATTTTATGTGCTTAATCAGGCGACAATGCAGGGACACACATATCTTCCGTATGATAAGCTTGTGCGTCAGGTCAACGAACTGCTTTTGATTGATGTCCAGGACTATGACAAATACCTTATGGACCTGACAATGGATAAGAAGATAGTTGTCAAGGTTAAGGACAATGTAAAATGTGTCTATGCCCGTATGTATTACAACATGGAAGCAAATGTTGCAGCTATGCTTAATAATCTTGATGTCCAGATTGAGGAAGACCAGAAATTCATAGATGACAGGATTGCAAGGATTGAGGATAAAGAAGGAATAACTCTTGATGATATCCAGAAAGAGGCTGTTGCGAAAGCAGTAAGAAACGGGCTTGTTATTGTTACTGGCGGTCCGGGAACCGGTAAGACTACAACTATTAATACAATAATCAAATATTTTGAGCTGGAAGGTCTGGAAATCAGGCTGGCAGCGCCTACGGGACGTGCAGCCAAGAGAATGACTGAGGCGTGCGGTTATGAAGCACAGACAATCCACAGAATGTTAGAGATAAGCGGCGGTGTGCCGGATGGTGACAGAAAGTCGGTAGCAGGTCTGTCTATGTTCTTTGAGAGAAATGAAGATAATCCGCTCGAGGCTGATGTTATTATCGTTGATGAGATGTCGATGGTAGATATAAGTATTATGAATTCACTCCTTAAAGCTGTTTCGATTGGAACGAAACTGATTCTTGTAGGTGATGTGGACCAGCTTCCAAGTGTCGGTCCGGGAAATGTGCTTAAAGACATCATAGAATCCGGCTGTTTTCCGGTTGTTAAGCTGGAGAGAATATTCAGACAGGCGGCACAGAGTGAGATTATTATTAATGCCCATAAGATAAACAGGGGTGAGGAGGTTGTACTTAACAAGTACAGCAAGGATTTTCTCTTTGTTCACAGAAACGGTGCAGACAATATTATAAATGCGATGAAAACGCTTATTAAGGACAAACTTCCGGACTATGTGGGTGCTGATGTGTATGATCTTCAGATTCTTACTCCATCGCGAAAATCCAATGTCGGGGTGGAACGTCTTAATAAGATTATGCAGGATTTTCTTAATCCGGCTGATGCTATCAAGCAGGAAAGACAGGTGGGTGATGTTACTTTCCGTGAAGGTGATAAGGTTATGCAGATTAAGAATGACTATCAGCTTGCATGGGAAAAACGAAGCAGATACGGTATTCCAACAGAACAGGGAACCGGCGCTTTTAACGGGGATACCGGAGTTATAGAGAGAATAAGCACATTTGATGAGAATGTAACTGTGAAATTCGAAGATGGCAGATTTGTTACTTATGAATTTTCACAGCTTGATGAGCTTGAACTTGCGTATGCGATTACGGTTCACAAATCACAGGGAAGTGAGTACCCGGCGGTTATTATTCCGATGTCGCAGGGACCAAGAATGCTGATGAACAGGAATATTCTGTATACGGCAGTTACAAGAGCAAGAAAATGTGTGTGCCTCGTTGGGGAAGAGGAGATATTCAGGCTTATGGCTGACAATGTATCAGAGTCAAAACGATATTCTTCACTCACAGACAGGATTGAAGAAATCAGACATATTGAAGATTTCGGACAATGATAATTGATATGTTTATATGTGATAATGATGATAATAATGGGGGATTATGGATTATAAGAAGGTATTAATGGAGGCAGTTAATGCGGTACTTCCGCCAGTGTGTCCTATGTGTGGAAAGCCGGCACCTTTTGTTGGAGGGATAAGGGCAGATATATGTGGAAGCTGCATGCATAATATAAATTATGTAAGCGAGCCTGCCTGTTTAAAATGTGGTAAGCCAGTGAAAAATGAAGAAACAGAATACTGCAGTGACTGCAGCAGACAGAAGCATGTATATGATCAGGCATGTGCGTTGTATGAATATTCTAAGAATGTCAAGGAATCAATATACAGATTTAAATATTATAACAAGCAGGAATATGCAGGAATATATGCGAAGCAGATGGAGGACAGATGTGGCAGGATGATACGCATGTGGTCGCCGGATGTGATAATTCCTGTTCCGATTCATATTTCGAAATATAAGGAGCGTGGGTTTAACCAGGCTGGGCTTATTGCGCAGGCACTTGGAAGAGCTATGCAGATTCCGGTAGATGAGGAATATCTCGTGAGGATTGTTAAGACTCAGCCCATGAAGGAGCTAAGTAATCGGGAAAGAATTAAAAATCTGCAAAATGCTTTTCAAGTAAGAGAAAAAGTTGTAAGATATAGAAAAGTATTAATTGTGGACGACATATATACAACAGGAGCAACATTTGATGCATGTGCAGCAGTACTTAAAGACGCAGGAGTGTCGCAGGTATATGGTATAAGTCTGTGTGTGGGAGACGGATTTTAAAGTATGAGCTGCTTTAGTAACTGGACCTGTTAACGAGATTGATAAAGAGGATTAACAAGGAGAAGCTATGGAAGTTAAGAATTGTAAGAACTGTGGAAGATTATATAATTATATAGGTGGTGTGTACAGACTTTGTCCTGAATGCATGAGAAAGCTTGAAGAAAAGTTTCAGGAGGTTAAAGATTATATAGAGGATAATCCAAGGGCTGATATGAGAGAAATATCTGAGAAGTGCGATGTCAGTACAAGACAGATTGAACAGTGGATAAGAGAAGAAAGATTATCGTTCAGTGATGATTCACCTATTGGTATTGCATGCGAAGTATGCGGAGCTACCATAAGAACCGGAAGATATTGTGAGAGATGTAAGAACGATTTAGCTAACAGACTGGGAAGCATGTACGGAAGCAGATATTCAACAGTTGATACTGATAAGATAAGAGAGAGAAGAGAAAAGGCAAGGATGAGATTTCTTGATAAATAATAAGCTTTTTTCAAAACGGGTATAAAGTATTTGCGGAAACTGTCCGATATCTTACACATGAAGCAAGAGAGTATCTGCTTTAATTAATGGAAAGTGAGGCGGTTAATATGCGCATAGATGCTTATAATGCTGTTAATCAGATATATCAGACCAGCCAGATTTCTAAAGCTAAGACAGCAGCTAAGACATCATCGGTTAGTGACAAGTTTGAGATTTCTGACACAGCCAGGACATATCAGACAGCCAGGACAGCAGTAAGTAAGGCTTCTGATGTTCGAGAAGATAAGATTGCTGATATTAAGGCACGTATGGCAGCAGGAACTTACAACATCAGTTCAGAAGCTGTTGCAGATAAGATTCTGAACAACATTTCAACATTAACATTTTAGTGGGGTTTTATTAGATGGCAAGTTTGATAGATTCTTTGATTAATATAATGAATGATGAGAACAGACAGTATACTGAGCTTTTGGACTTGTCTAATTATAAGACTACTGCTATTGTTAAGGGAGATGTCGGACAGCTTCAGGAGATATTTGGTAAGGAGCAGAAGCTTATTGATATTCTTAACAGACTGGAGATGGAGAGACAGTCATGTGTTGCAGATATATGTAAGATTCTGCATCTGTCAGCAGCAGAGGTTAAGGTGAGTCAGATAGTAAGACTGTTAGAAAAGAAGCAGGCAGAGCATGATGCTTTAGAACAGTCGTATCTGAGTCTTAAGAAAACTGTAAACCAGCTTACGCAGGTTAATGATAATAACAGGCTGCTGCTTAAGGAATCAATGGATATGATTGATTTTGAGATTAATCTTGCGAAGAATGCAAGTATGGCTCCACAGACGGCTAACTATGGAAAGGGAGCGTATGAGGAGACAGGTGGCATGGGAAGCACAAGCTTTGATGCCAGGCAGTAATATTCTGATGGCATATCAGGATGCCACGGATATAAGACAATATGAATAATATCACGGATGATTTATTGTGAGATGGGGTTGTCCGTGTTGGATTGAAAGCCACATTTTTACTAAGGAAATGTGGCTTTTTTAGTCTCTGGGGTGTTTTGTTTTAAAAAAATGACGATATACATATAAGATTATGAATTAAGTAAGAAAGAGGTGACCTTATGGCTAATGGAATGGCAGGATTGTTTGTTGGAGCAAGCGGTTTGAAAACAGCTCAGACAGCACTCAACACAACAGCACACAATCTGTCTAATATTAACACAACCGGATATACAAGACAGCAGGTTACTTTCTCTGATACTACATATGTCAATGTCAACAGCAAGGACAAAGTAAGTTATGCAAGCTATGGACTTGGTGTTGCAATATCTGAGGTAAGAAGAATAAGAGATCAGTATATTGACCTGGCATACAGGAATGAAAATTCAAGACTCGGATTCTATGAAAGCCAGTATAATGCTGTTCAGGAGATAGAAGATCAGTTTGGTGAGATGCAGGGTGTAACTTATGAGTCATATCTTACCAATCTGTATGATTCAATTAATGAACTTGCCAAGAATCCGACAAGTACAGTTGCAAGGTCATCACTTATCCAGAATGCGACTGCATTTATAGAAAAATCAGAAAATGTGTATAAGGGGCTCAGGGATTACCAGACAACTCTTAATACACAGGTTAGTAATATGGTTAATAAGATTAATGATCTTGCAGGCCAGATATATAAGCTTAATAAGAGTATTGCCAAGGTGGAAGCACCGGGTATTGAGAAAGCTAATGATTTAAGAGACCAGAGAGATGCAGCAATAGATGAACTCAGCAAATATATAGATATTACTTATTATGAATCAGAGAATAAGGAAACTATTATTAATGCAGCCGGAGTTCCTCTTGTAACATCAGGTGAACTTACAGCTATGAGTACAAGAGTTGTCGAGGGAACAACACTTGTTATTCCAACATGGCCATCGTATGAAAGAGATGTTTATGAAGATGGCAAGTTGGCATCTAATGCTGATGATACAGATAAGGGACAGCTTAAGGGACTTATTATTGCAAGAGGCAATATGGTTGTAGATTATACAGTGGTTCCGGTTGCACCTGACAGCAATGATTATGACATGAGTACTGAGGAAGGCCGTACAGCATATCAGCAGGCCTATAATGAATATGCAAAGCAGCAGGAATACTACAATACATATGTAGAGCCTTCAGCAATTCTTAGCGCTATGGCGGGATTCGATAAGCTTGTTAATGGAATTGTTGAAAGAATCAACGGAATCTTGTGTCCGGAGAAAACTGAGACAAGGACTAATCCTTATCTTAATGCAGATGGAAGTGAGATTCAGGCAGATACATACATATATAATTCAGTTGATCAGCCGGTTCTTTATGACAGATACGGAAGAAAGGTTACCGGAACTGATAACGGTGATGGTACTTACAGCTATGCATCTGGTGAGAAATTATACGAGAGTGCAGGCGGAGCAACGGTTCCGGTTGATTCATATGAGTATCTTATGCTTGACATGGACAAGACTGGATACGGTATGGATGACAATAAGACTGTTGGTACAGAACTGTTTTCAAGAATTGGAACAGACAGATATATTAAGACTACAGGTGATAATGGAGAGACAATCTATCTTAGAAACAATCTTAACGAGACAGATTATGAATCATTATATAAGCTTGGCAATCTGAAGATTAATCCTGAAGCAGCACAGAATGTAGGAAAGATTCCACTTTCTACTGTACAGGGTAAGGAAGATTTTGACAGAGCCAAGGAACTCGTGGATATATGGGATGAGAAATTCGCTTCCCTTAACCCGGACATGTATGCGAAGTCGGATTACATGTCATTCTACAATAATTATATTGGTGAATATGCCACTATGGGTAAGGCACTTTATAATTATGTAGGTAACCAGACAACGATGGTTGATGGTTATGATAACCAGAGACTACAGTCAGAGGGTGTATCCTCTGATGAAGAGTTAGAGAAGATGATAAAGTATCAGCAGGCATATAATGCAGCATCGAGATATGTCAATGTAGTAAGCGAAATGCTGGAACATCTCGTTACTTCACTTGGACGTATATAAATGCTGATTAATACAGGAGGATAATATGGCATCAACATTTTTTGGATTAACAATTGCATATACAGGATTGCAGGCGGCGCAGACATCTATTAATGTTACATCACATAATCTTGCTAATATCAATAACCAGGCATATACGAAGGAGACAGCTTCTATTAAGGCTGGTGAGGCATTGCGTTCATATGCTAAATATGGAACACTTGGTGCAGGAGTTATAGTTGATGCAATTAATCAGACGAGAGATTCTTACTATGATGAGAAGTACAGAAATAATTATACTAATTATGGACAGTACAATGTTAAGGATACATACATGTCACAGATACAGAATTATCTCAATGAGTTCACACTTAAGGGATATTCAACAGAGTATGAGAATTTCTTTGCAGCACTTAACCAGCTTGATCTTACACCGGCTGATACATCAGCAAAGAACCAGCTTATCAATAATGCAAAGAGCATGACAGATTACTTTAATACTCTGGCTACTAATTTAAGGAATGTTCAGATAGACGCTAATAACGAGATTAAAGATACTGTTAACCAGATTAATTCTCTGGCACAGAGCATTTCTTCTCTTAATAAGCAGATTAACCAGATTCAGGCTAATTATGGCAATGCCAACGACCTTAAGGATGAGAGAAATGCTTTAATTGATGATCTTTCCAAGCTGGTTAATATATCAGTAAGTGAGACAGACATTGGCAACAATCTTACAGACCTTCAGATTACAATTAATGGTAATTCGCTTGTTAATGGCTATAATTACCATACTCTTCAGACTGTTTCAAGAGATGAACCAAGAAATGTATCAGATGCGGCAGGTCTGTATGACATACAGTGGGAGACCGGACAGCCATTTAACACATACAGCACTTCATTAGGCGGAGAGTTAAAGGGACTTATTGATATAAGAGACGGATGTAATGGTGAGATTGAAAAATATGCCACAACAACTGACGATGATGGCAATGAAACATACAAGACAGATGCAGAGGGTAATATCCTTACTGATACAGTAAGTAAGGTGGACAGCAATACTAATTATAAGGGAGTTCCTTATTATCAGGCACAGCTTAACCAGTTTATACAGACATTTGTATCATCAATCAATGAGATTCTTACAAAGGGTGTTACATCAGATGGCTCGGCAAGCGGAATTCCACTTTTTGTAATGTCAGATGGAAGCAAGGCTCTTACAGCGTCAAGTGTAACAGTTAATCAGGATCTTATTGATAACGCGGACCTTCTTGCTACCAAGTACAAGGAAAGCGATGGAGAAGCCAATACAAGCCTGATTGTAGACCTTATCAATTCTAAAGATGCTAAGATATATGACGGAGGTACGGGAACATATTTTCTCGAAAGTATTGTCAGTGATATGTCAATAGATGCAAGTAAGGCAATTAATTTTACAAAGAATTACAACAATCTTAAGACAACTATACAGAACCAGAGATTATCTGTAATGGGTGTTGATACAGATGAAGAAGCCATGGATCTTGTAAAGTTCCAGCAGGCATATAATTTAAGTTCGAAGATGATGACTGTCATGAATCAGTTATATGACAGACTTATTAATAATACAGGTGTATAAAACAGGAAAAGAATTCTTCTCCCCACCATAGGGGCGGTTTTTGACTCGCGATATAAGGAGGCACAATATGCGTATTACTAACCAGATGATGGTAAACAGCTCAATATCCAATATTCAGGGAAATAAGAGCCAGCTTAATGATTTAAGTACACAGCTCTCAACACAGAAAAAGATTAATAAGCCTTCTGATGACCCTATTATAGCCATCAGGGCATTGAGACTGCGTTCAAGTCTTGATGAGGTAACACAGTATCTTGGAAAGAATATTCCTGATGCATCATCATGGTTAAGTGTAACTCATGATGCATTAGATGAAAGCAACAAGATTATACAGGATTTGTATAATTACTGTGTGCAGGGCTCTACGGATTCATATTCAGAATCTGAGCGTAACACTCTTGCTGAAAGTCTTAACAAGCTGGTGGAAGCTTATTATGAGCAGGGGAATGTTGATTATGCCGGAAGATATGTATTTACAGGACATGCTACAGATAAGCCTCTGACATATCAGTCAGATGAAACTGCTAAAGATGTTGATTATACAATTACACAGAACTTTACAAGGGAGGATTTATCTAATAAGACAGCATACACTAATGCATATACTAATGACGATATTATCAATCTTAATGTAAAGACAGACGCTAACGGAAATATAATCACACCTAATATAACAGATGTGCACAGAATCCAGCTTGCATATGACGAGATTAACGGAAAAACATTTTCAATGAGCATGGGAGATAATAATTCTGCCAATATAACTATTGCTGATGATGGGAGTGTTACTGTAGATGGAGGACTTACTGTTCCGGTAACTGATGCAGATGGTAATACAGCTGATACAGCTGTAAATGTGGTTACAACGACAGATCCTAATTATGTTCCGGGAGAGAATGAGATTGCAATTAACTCAACAACAGGCGAGCTTCTTCTTGGTGAGAATGTATACAAGTCAGTGTATGCTGATAATGCATTTTCAGTGACATACGAGAAGAGCAATTTTATAAAGGGTGACATTGACCCGACAATGTATTTTAACTGTGTTGATAATAATACAGGAATTGAGTACAACAAGCAGAGTGAGGATATTGAATATATCATTAATTTTTCGCAGAAGATTAAGGTTAATACAGAAGCTGATGAAGCTTTCAATATATATCTTGGAAGAAATGTTGATGACCTTGTCAATGCGGTACAGAATGTCCTTGATATTAATGACCAGATATCAAAGATTGAGTCTATGCAGAAGGAAGGACAGTACAGCGATGAGGCTTCACAGAAGAAGTTAAGTGATATTATGGAAGGCCTTACAAAGCAGAGAGATTTTGCAAAATCTAAGATGAAAGATGCTTTTGAAGCGGGAATCGGTCAGATGCAGGGCTATCAGGAGCAGGTATCTAATGCGAAGGCTGATGTCGGTAACAGACAGATAAGACTTGACCTTACCAAGACAAGACTTACAGAGCAGAAGACTAATTTCACTGATCTTAAGTCTCAGAATGAAGACATTGATCTGGAAGAGATTGTTGTTACATATACATCAGCACAGCTTGTATATCAGGCAGCATTATCAGCTGCGAGCAAGGTTGTTCAGCAGACATTGCTTGATTTTCTTGGGTAGCCAGCATAAGCAGTATGCAAAGCTTATGAAGAAATAAGGATAGAATTAAGATTTGGAGGTTTGACATGAAAGTACAGACTAAATGGTTTGGTGAAATTGAGGTTAGTGAGGATAAAATCATTACATTTGACAAGGGAATCATTGGATTTGAGGACTGGAAGAAGTATACTCTTGTGTATGATGCAGAGAAAGAGGAGAATATATCAATTATATGGCTTCAGGCGATTGATGAGCCAACACTTGCACTTCCTGTCATGAAGCCGGAATTCGTGTATGAGACATATGATCCTGTTGTTGAGGATGAGCTTCTTAAGTCTCTCGGAGATGATATACAGGATGATAATATCAGAGTGTACTGTGCGCTTACGGTACCACAGGATATTACTAAGATGACAATTAATCTTAAAGCTCCTATTATTGTTGATTTTGATACGATGAAGGGAATACAGCTTATAGCAGATAATTCTGAATATCAGGTAAGATATCCTATATACGATATTCTAAAGAAGGAGGAGAACTAATATGCTCGCATTATCAAGAAAGAAAGACGAAGCAATCATTATTAACGATGATATTGAGATTACAATAATCGAAATCAAGGGCGATCAGGTAAAGCTTGGCATATCAGCTCCTAAGTCAGTACCTATATATCGTAAGGAAGTGTATGCACAGATACTTGATTCTAATAAGGAAGCAGCAAGTTCAGTTGATGTGAAGTCTCTTAACCAGTTATTTAAGAAATGATTTGTTTTATTTGTGTATATTTTTGCCCAAAGGGTTAAATTTTACTTAACATTTTCCGATATATGCAGTACAACATGAATGTAACTACAGGATAAAGTTTTGTTTTCACATGGAGGTGGAATTGTATCATGGGAATGGAAGTTAATGGAGTAGTGGCAGCGTCAAGCTACCAGAGCCAGAATTCACAGGCTGCTAAGCCAGTATCACAGGTAAGCAGTGTTACATCAGCTACAGATAAGAGCAATGAGGTTGTTGTTGATTCAGCGAAGTCAGTAGCATCTAATGTAGCAGTTTCTGTAGGACAGGCAGCAGACAGTGAGAAGAATGGCAGCAACGCTAATGACAATGACAAGGCAAAGAAGCAGGCTGAATCTATGGCTGACGTTAAGGATATAAGGAAAGTCCTTAACAACAATACAATTGCAGAATTCGGCTACAACGAACCAACTAACAGAATCACAATTAAGATTAAAGATAAAGATACAGACGAAGTTATTAAAGAGATACCTTCAGAGAAAGCTCTTGAGATGCTTGCTAAGGCATGGGAGCTTGCAGGTATCATGGTAGATGAGAGGAGATAAGCTATGGCAATAAGACTATCTGGTATGGTATCGGGTATGGATACAGAATCGCTTGTTTCAGCACTCGTATCATCATATAAGTTAAAGAAGGATAATCTTGTTAAAGCACAGACTAAGCTTTCATGGAAGCAGGAAAAGTGGAAGACCATGAATACAAGTATCTATGGCTTTTATAGTGGAAAGCTTTCAAGTGCAAGATTTTCTACAAGTTATAATCTGAAGACATCAACAGTGTCTAATGATAAGTATGCTAAGGTTTCTGCAAGTTCATCTGCGGTAAGCGGAACACAGAGACTTAAGGTTAATCATCTTGCAGCTACAGGATATCTTACAGGTGGTAAGATTACTGCTACTGATAAAAGTAAGGTGACAGGCTCAACTAAGTTATCTGATATAATAGGAACTAAGGATGGTTCAATAAGTGTAAAGACGAGTTCTGGAATAAAGAGCATTGATATCACAGAGGATATGAATGTAAGCCAGTTTACAGCTAAATTAAAAGAAGCCGGACTTAATGCTAATTTTGATGACAATAATGGACGTTTCTTTATAAGTGCGAAGGAATCGGGCAAGGATAATGACTTCTCACTCACAGCCAATGATGCTAATGGACTTAATGCATTGAAAGCGTTAGGAATATATACTGTTAATGACACTGACAAGGCTGAGTACATTAGGCTTGCTGCATTGAAAGAGGGCACTGATGCTTATAATACAGAGCTTGAGAGCATGTATACCAAGGCTACTGCCAAGGATACAGCGAAGAGTTATGCTGATAAGTACAATGCAGCCAAGGAGAAGCTTGATGCACTGGCAGCAGATGATACATGGGATCATTCATATACATTAGATGAATATGTGGCAAAGCTTAAGACAGAGACACCAGATTTGCTTAATGCTTATGATAAGTATAAGAAGGAAAAGGTGGATTCAGAGGGCAATACAGTTAAAGATTCTGATGGCAATGTTGTGTACGAATATGACACAGAGGCTATGGAAAAAGATGGTGTCAAGGAAGAGTATGAGGCAGCGGTAAAGAAAAAAGCGTCTAATGAATCACTGATTAAGGTGTATGATGATAATTCCAAGGTTATAGAGGATACTAAGGATTATGTAACAATCGGTGATGATGGTAAGGCTGTAGCGAATGAGACTAATGAGAAGGTAGTACAGGAAGTAAGCGATACTAATGCAGACAGACAGGCTAAAGCTAAGGCATTACTTGATTCTAAAATTGCCATGGCCAAGACAGCAGCTAATGATATAGATAAGACAGCTTCTTCAGATACAACTAAAGCAGTAAGAATCACAGGTCAGGATTCAGAGATTGTACTTAATGGTGCTACATTTACGAATAATACTAATAATTATTCAATTAATGGTCTTACTATACAGGCATTGAATGTAACAGGTACTGATGAGGTGACTATTACAACAGATACAGATGTTGATGGCATATATGATATGATTAAGGGTTTCCTTAAGGATTATAATGACCTTGTCAAGTCTGTAGATGTTGCCTACAATGCGGCAAGTTCTAAGGGTTATGAGCCTCTTACAAGTGATGAGAAAGATGCAATGTCTGATGATGAGGTTAAGAAGTGGGAAGAAAAGATTAAGGATTCACTTCTTAGAAAAGATTCAACACTTGGAAGTGTTCTTGATACTATGAAGAATGATATGGCAAAATCATTCAAGGTGGGAGATAAGTCATATTCACTTTCTAGTTTTGGAATAGCTACACTTGGATATTTTAATTCTCCAGAGAATGAGACTGGTGTGTACCATATAGACGGGAATAAGGATGATACATATACATCGGCTAATACCGATAAGCTTAAGTCAATGATAGCAAGTGATCCAGATACAGTTATTACATTCTTTTCACAGCTCGCATCACAGCTTTATAAAGATCTTGGCAGTAAGATGACAGCATCGTCGACAAGCAGTGCTTACACTATATATAATGATAAGCAGATGAATACTCAGTATTCAGAATATAATACAAAGATATCTGAGGCAGAGGATAAGGTTACAACATGGGAGGATTATTATTATAGCAAGTTCTCAGCCATGGAATCAGCCCTTGCTAAGATGAATGCACAGTCGTCATCATTAACAGGTCTTTTTAGCTGATATCTATTAACAATCACATAAGCATGGAAGCTTGTGGGGGAATGAGGAAAGTATGGCATTTAATCAGAATATAGCGCAGGAATACAACAGGAATAAGATTCTTACAGCGAGTCCTGCAGAACTTACACTTATGCTTTATGAAGGGGCAATTAAATTCTGTAATATTGCGATAGTTGCTATTGAGAAGAAAGATTACGAGAAAGCCAATATTAATATTAAGAAGGCTGAAAATATAATCACAGAATTTAAGGTTACTCTTAATCATAAATATGCTGTTGCAGAGGACTTTGAGAAGATATATGATTATATATATTCTCTTCTTGTAGAAGCTAATATAAGTAAGGATATAGAAGTGCTTAACAGAGCATTAGATGAAATCAGAGGTATGAGGGATACCTGGAAAGAAGTTATGAAACGTGCAAAAAGCACTAACCAGTAGGAGAAAATTATGACTACTAATTATCTTCAGATGATGATAGACAGCCTTAACAAGAAAAAGAAGATTCTTACAAGAATTGTAGAACTCAATGAAGAACAGGATGCTATACTTTCAGAGACTGTTCTTGATGATGAAGCATTTGATTCTAACATGAAAGCAAAGGGCGACTGTATAGATGGACTTGACAGGCTTGATGAGGGATTTCAGGCACTCTTTAACAGAGTAAGAGATGAAATCAATAACAATAAGGCTATGTACACAGAAGAGATAGCTGTTATGAAAAAGCTTATAACAGAAGTTACAGAGCTTGGAGCTAAGATAGAGGTTCAGGAAGCACGCAACAAAGTCAAGGTAGAGGCAATGTTTCGCAGAGAGCGTCAGGAGCATAAGGAAGCTAAGAGGAGTGCATCAATGGCAAAGTCATATTATCAGAATATGAGCAAGGTGAGCAATGAACCACAGTTTATGGACACCAAGCAATAATTATTAAAAAAGTTATATTACGGACTAAAGTTTTAGGACTAAGGTCCGATATATAAAGTACAAGGGAACGGAACGTTTCCTGTAAACCATAACCAGATGCAGCAAGGATGCTGTATCACAATATAATTTCAAGGAGGAAAATATTATGGTAGTACAACACAATTTATCAGCAATGAACACAAACAGACAGATGGGTGTAGTTACAAGCGCACTTCAGAAGTCAACAGAGAAGTTATCATCAGGTTACAAGATTAACCGTGCTGGAGATGACGCAGCTGGTCTTTCAATCTCAGAGAAGATGAGAAGCCAGATCAGAGGTCTTAACAAGGCATCTGATAATGCTCAGGATGGTATCTCACTTATTCAGGTAGCTGAAGGTGCTCTTAATGAGACACATTCAATCCTTCAGAGAATGAATGAGCTTGCAACACAGGCAGCTAATGATACTAACACATCAGTTGACAGACAGTCTATCAAGGATGAGATTGAACAGTTAAATGAAGAACTTGACAGAATCTCAACAACAACACAGTTCAATAAGCAGGACTTATTAACAGGTGGATTTTCAGGAAAGCTTCAGGTTGGTGCTCTTGAAGGACAGACAATGGATGTTAAGATTAGTCTTGCAGTATCAGCAAAGGGCTTGAATGTTAGCGCTGTAGAGGTAAGTACTAATGTTAAGGCAGGTGCTGCAATGCAGTCTATTCAGGATGCTATTGAATCAGTATCTAAGCAGAGATCAAAGCTTGGTGCTATCCAGAACAGACTTGAGCACACAATCAATAATCTTGATACTAACGCTGAGAATACACAGGCTGCTGAATCACGTATCCGTGATACAGATATGGCTGATGAGATGGTACAGTACAGTAAGAATAACATCCTTTCACAGGCTGGACAGTCTATGCTTGCACAGGCTAATCAGCAGACACAGGGTGTACTTTCACTTCTCGGTTAATAATTATTACTACTATAAGCAGAAGAGCTGGTGCTTGCACCAGCTCTTTTTGTTTATAGCCGTATGAAACAATATACTGCTAGGAGAATATACTTATGGAGTTTGACAAGAACTATTTTGAAGCTGAAGTAAGAGAAGGATTTTATGTAACTTCGGATATAAAGCATGCATGGGCTGCACAGCTTGAGGTGCTTAGTGATGTAGATAAGGCATGCAGAGAGAATGGAATACAGTATTTTGCAGAATGGGGAACGCTTCTTGGCGCTATAAGACATCATGGATTCATACCATGGGATGACGATATGGATATATGTATGAGAAGGCCAGACTATAACAGATACTTAAAAGTTGCAAAGGATATTATGCCAGAGGGCTATGAGATATTCGACATGAATACGGATGCAGATAATGATAATGCGATAGCGAGAATTATTAACGGACGAAATATTAATTGTGACGGGATTCACCTTGAAAAATTTCATGGATTTCCATATGTTGCAGGAATAGATATATTTCCACTTGATTATATAGCTGCAGATGAAGAAGATGATAAGTTTCAGTGTGATTTAATAGATATAGTATGGACAGTCGAAAAACTGGCGAGAAATATTGAAAATAAATGTAATGAAATTAATTTGGAAAAAGCTCCGGCAGAATTGGAATTGCGCTTAAGTCAGGTGGAAGAGTTGTGCGGAGTAACAGTAGATAGAAATAAGAGTATAGCACAGCAGCTTCTTATATTGGTTGATAAGCTGAGCGGGTTATATACGGAAAAGGAAGCTGACTATATTACGCTTATGCATGTGTGGCTTGGAAATAAGAATTATAAGTTTCCTAAAGAATATTACAGAAAAGAGATAAGAGTACCATTCGAAAATACAGAGATACCAGTGCCTGTTGAATATGATGCCATATTAAAGATAAAATACGGTGATTATATGATACCAGTTCATAACTGGGATACACATGAATATCCTTTTTTTGTTAAACAGAAAAAACACTGTATAGATGAAGGCACTCAATTTAATGATTATAAAGATACATATAATGATTATATACAGTATAAAGAGCAAAACAGTGCAATGAGGAAAGCAAAAAAGATAATTAAAGATTTTAATGGAGATACTCATAAGACAGTGCTCTTTTTATCATATAAAGCAGAGAACTGGAATACGATGGACAATATATATAAGAAATATTGTCAAGAAAAGGATATTAAAGTTATAGTTCAGTGCGTTCCATATTATTATAAAAATATTGATGGGACTTTTGAGAAATATATAGATGGCGGAATGTATCCGGAATATGTTACAATTACACCAATAGAAGATTACAATTATGTGAATGAGAATCCGGATGTAATTGTATTCCAGTATCCGTATGATAATTATAATTCAGCGGGAACAACAGATCCGGTGTTTTATTCATATAATCTTGCATCACATACACAGAAACTTATATATATTCCATATTTCAGAACAGATGAAATAGATGAGAATGATATGAGAGCATATACTAACATGGATGCGTATGTAACAATGCCAGGAGTTGTATACGCAGATAAAGTTATAGTACAGTCAGAAGAAATAAGAAAGCTGTATATTAAAAAACTTACAGACTTTTTTGGAGAAGAATCAGAGGATGAATGGGAAGATAAGATAGAAGCGGAAGATATTGGAGGAATTTAACTTATGAAGAAGGTAATAACCTATGGGACATATGATTTATTTCATGAAGGACATTACAAGCTTTTACAGAGAGCGAAGGCATTAGGAGATTACCTTATAGTAGGTGTTACTACAGAACATTTTGATGAGGCACGAGGTAAGGTTAATGTAGTTGATTCTATAATGGACAGAATCGAGAATGTCAGGAAAACAGGGTTTGCAGATGAAATTATTGTTGAGGACCATGATGGGCAGAAGATAGAGGATATCCAGCGCTATGGTGTTGATATATTTACCGTTGGTTCAGACTGGATTGGAACATTTGATTATCTTAAACAGTTCTGTGAGGTTGTATATCTAGAAAGAACACCAGATATATCATCAACTTTGGAGAGAAAGAATAAGTTTAAAATTGTTAATGTTGGAATTGTTGGAACAGGCAGAATTGCCCCGAGATTCATATCAGAAGCCAAGTATGTAAGTGGTATTAATATAGCATGTACATACAATCCTGAAAATCAGAAGGCGCAGGCATTCAGTAACAGACATGATATTCCTAATTATAGTGGAGAGTATGAGAAATTTCTTGAACAGGTAGATGCTGTGTATATAGCTTCACCGAATGAAACTCATTATGATTATGCCAGGAAGGCATTGGAAAATGGTAAACATGTATTATGTGAAAAACCGGCAGCGTTTACCAAAGCTGAAGCACAAAGCCTTTATCAGTATGCAATGGATAATAGACTTGTACTTATGGAGGCTGTTAAGACCGCTTATTGTCCGGGTTTCGGTCAGCTTATCAATATGGTGCAGTCAGGCAAGATAGGAAAAGTATGTGATGTTGAAGCATGCTTTACAAGACTTGCCAATATTGATTCAAGAGAGAGAACAGATGCAGCATATGGCGGAGCATTTCTTGAATTCGGAAGTTATACACTGCTTCCAATAATTAAGCTTCTTGGAACAGACTATAGGGACATACATTTTGATACAATATATGACGAGAATGGTGTTGACCTGTATACCAAGGTGTATATGTCATATGATAATGCCATGGCATTGTCGAAGAACGGAGTAGCTGTCAAGTCAGAAGGCCAGCTTGTTATTGCAGGTACGAAAGGATATATTCTTGCACCATCACCATGGTGGCTTACAAGAAGATTTGAAGTACATTACGAAGACTCATCAAGAGTTGAGGTGTATGAGCCAATATTTCAGGGAGATGGCTTCAGATATGAGATAAGTGATTTTGTATCTAAGATTAATGGAATAGATAAGAATGGATATAAGCTTACTGCCGAGGAAGCAATTGCGATGGCAAAAGTTACGGAAACTTATATGGAGCAGAAAAGATAAGCAGGGCAGAGGAAATGTTATGATTAATATAAATATACAGGATAATCATATTAACATCGGAATAATAGGAACAGGTCGGATAGCAGCCAGATTTCTTGAGGAGAGTAGTTATGTCAGTGGTATAAATGTATCGGCTATATATAATCCACACCTTGAGAGTGTGTTATGGTTTGCAAAGAATAATAAGATTGATATAGATGGTCCGATGATTCTCACAGATGATATCGAGGTGTTCTTTGATTCAGTTGATGCGGTGTATATAGCAACACCACATGAGACACATACAGAGTATATCAGTACGGCTCTTAGAAGAGAAAAGCATGTGCTGTGTGAAAAACCAATGGGATTGAATAAATCGGACATAAAAGGAATGCTTGCCATTGCCAATGATAATAATCTGGTATGCATGGAGGCAATAAAAACAGCATATTGTGCAGGATTTGAACGAATACTTGATATTGTTAAGAGTGGCACGATAGGAAAAGTAAGAGATGTTGAAGCTGCATTTTCTAAGATAGGTGCGGCAGCAGGAAGAGAAATGTGGGGAGCGTCAGGAGGAAGCTTTACTGAGCTTGCAAGTTATTGTCTTTTCCCAGTTATGAAGCTGCTTGGTACAGATGTAAAAGATGTTTATACATATTCGGTAGAAAGCCCGCTTGGAACAGATTCGTACACTAAGATGATGATGACTTATGATGATGGTGTTGCTACGATAAAGACCGGTCTTGGGGTTAAGACGGAGGGCGAACTTATTGTGGCGGGGGATGATGGTTATATAAGAGTTTCATCACCATGGTGGCTTACTAAGAGAATAGAAGTTCATCATGAGAATCCTAATCAGGTTGAAGTGTATGATGAAGAATTCGCTGGTGGAGGATTGCGTTATGAAATAGAAGCATTTGTAAAATGTATTAACAATCCGGGAACTGTAAAGAAGATAACTGATGAAGAAAGTATATGGCTTTCTGGTATGATGGAGCAATTTCTTGCAAACCGCGGAGAGGTTAAGCAGACTGTGGATACAGAAGCCTTAAAGAGAGTTGGTATATGGGCACACAGAGGATGCAGCATGATGAATCCGGAGAATACACTTCTTGCGTTTAAAAAAGCGGCGGAATTAGAAGGCATTACCGGAATTGAATTTGATGTGCAGCTTACAAAAGATAATGAAATTGTGGTAATACATGATGAAAGAGTTGACAGAACCACAGATGGAACCGGCTATGTACAGGAATATACATTAAATGAACTGAAACAGTTATTTATAGCCGGTGATGATGAAATTCATAGAATTCCTACATTAAGGGAAACGTTTGAATTGCTTGCACCATATTGTAAGGGCAAAGGCCTTCGTCTTAATATTGAGCTTAAGAATAGTGAAATAAGATATGAAGGCATGGAGCAGAAGGTTATTGATATGGTTTCAGAGTTTAATCTGGAAGACTATGTTGTGTACTCATCATTTAATCATGATTCAATAGGGCTTGTTAAGCAGATAAAAGCGGACGCAGATGTGGCATATCAGGCAGGTGATTATCACAGGTGTATGGACGGTATCAGAAAATACGGTGGTATGACAATCCACCCAGCACAGTGGGGAATGCCTGTCAACAAAGGTGATGTAGAGACTATAAGAAATGCCGGACTTTGTGTGCGTATGTGGAATGGAAGTGAGCCATTGTATGGTCAGTGCAGAACATTGCCGGATACAGATTTAAGAGAATACTACAGACTTGGTGCAACGGATATATTTACTAATGTGCCGGAGAGATATTGTGAGAACAGGAGATAATTATGTTAGCAGGCGTACAGTTAAATGACGGATTAAAGCTTGAAGCAATTGCAGATGGCGGATTTTCATATGCAGAAATACCTTATGAGATTATAGAAAAAAATGAACTCCCGACATATAAGAAGAAAGAGGGAGATTCGCGGGTACTTAAGCTTTCGGGATTTTCCTATCCTCTTGCAAAGCTGACTCCAGATAAGATGTATGAGCTTCTGGAAAATTGCAGAAAATATCAGGGAAATTATATAGTACTTGATACAATGAATTGTGAAGCAGGAATTCTTGAAAATGTTGTGGAAGAGTGTTCTATGATGATGACAGATTACAGGATTCCGGTATTCATAGAGAATGGCTGCAATGGAAGTGATGAAACCGGATATCTTAATAGCGCATATTCTGATATATCTTCATTGAAATCAATTGCTGAATACTGTAACAGGCTGTGTGATACGGCTATAGTTGGTATATCTATAAATGTTGGATATAGTAATCTGCTTGCCAAGAATGTGAGAAGCCAGATTGACCAGTGCAGTGAATATCTTTGCATGATACATGCTAATGATAATGGCGGTGTGTACAATGAAAAACAGATGCCTTTTACATTTACAAGAGGAAGAGGAAATCTTATTACAGACTGGTATCATATTATTGGGGCACTTATTAAGATTGAATTCTCAGGATGGATGATATTCGATAATAGCGGAACATTTGCAAGAGTCCCAGAGGTATTGCAGACACAATATATGCGAATGTTACATGCAATTGTTAAAGAATGGCAGGGACAGTTTACATTTGTTGAAAGAGTGTTAAATAAGCCTGATAAAAAGCTTATTCTGTTCGGTGCAGGACAGATGTTATGGGATTATATGGATACGCTTGGGGATAAGTTTCCTCCATATTTTGCAGTTGACAATGGAAAGATGCGATGGGGAACTAAGGTGTATGGGGTTGATGTAAAGGCTCCGTCAGCAATACTTGATGTTCCGGCACAAGAACGTAATGTTGTTATATGCTGCATGTATTATGATGCGATATCAGCGCAGCTTAAGGCTATGGGTGTTGAACACAGCGAGTTTCAGGACAGATATTTTGTATAGACATTTGGAGGAATGGAAATGGTAAAAGTAGGTGTACAGACTAAAGGAATTCTGCCAGAGATGGGAATTGAGGATGGCGTTGCAATAATTGCACGGGCAGGATTTGAGATGGTTGATTTTAATCTTGATACATTTTTAAAGAATTCAGATGTCTATGGTGGAAAGATTAATAAATTTTTTGATGCGGATATTGAAGATATTCTTGCGTACTTTGGCGAGTATAAGAAGATGTTTAATAAATATGGAATTAAGCCGTCACAGATGCATGCCCCTTATCCTATGTATGTGCTGGGACGTGATGATATAAGCCAGTATATGCAGAATGTTGTAATACCAAAGAGCATTCAGATTGCCGGTTTTCTTGAGATTCCATGGGTAGTCATGCATCCGTTCAAGATGCAGTATAAGTACGGACTTGAGGCTGAACAGGCAATGAATGTACAGTTTTTCTCATCTCTTATACCGGAGCTTAAGAAGCACAATGTCAGAATATGTGTTGAGAATCTCTATGAAAGTGTTGGAGGGCGAATAACAGAAGGTACATGTGCGGACCCGGACGATGCTATATTTTATGTTGATATGTTAAATATGATGGCAGGCGAGGAAAGGTTTGGCATATGTCTTGATACAGGACATATACAGCTTGTACACAGACAGCCTGCAGATTATATCAGGAAGGTTGGAAGTCGTCTGAAACTTTTGCATATGCATGAAAATGATGCATATGGAGACCTTCATCAGATGCCTTATACATTTGGCAGCAGTCCTTCATGCGGTACTGACTGGGAGAGTTTTGCCAAGGCACTTGCTGAGATTGGATTTGATGGGACTTTAAGCTTTGAGACATTTCCTTGTGTAAACAGCTTCCCATATGGAACAAAAGAAGAGGTGCTTCGGACTATACATGAGGTTGGAGAGTATATTAAGGGGAGAGTTGAGAGTGCGAGATATGTTCATGTCATATTATAAGGAACATGTTGATTACACAGATGTAGAGGATTATAAAAAAGATTTGATGAATCAGTGAAAATGGTAAAAGATGCTGGTTTAAGATATTCAGTAAATCGTTTTCTTATATGGTGCGATTTTGGATTCCTGGTTAATAACAGAATGTATGATTTTGATAAAGTTATTATTAATAGTCTGGGATTGCGTATTTAGAGTGAGTAAGGATAAATGAATTGTATAAATTTCAAATGACATGACAGCTATTGATAGTGCAGAAAAAATAGACAATATATTTAAAGGATAAAAATACGTTGACTGATGAACAAGTCAGCTATGAAAGGTTAAGAAGTATCACTAATTAACCGATATATTATTTATAATTAGGAATTATAGATGATAATTCAATTAAGATACAGGAATTATTATCAACGTGCGAATGGAGTCGCTTTAATTGATATAATATCGGTAATATGGATAGAATTACGATTGATGTGTAAAGCCCTGCATTTGTATGCAGGGCTTTTTAAGGTTTTCAATATAGGGGTGACTTAAATGGACGAAGTGATGGTTGGTAGTGTAGAACAGTTATATGAAGAAGCAAAGGGGAAGGGCGTATATATATATGGAGCTAAGTAAGTTGCATTAAGGACATATAAGTATTTGGAAATTAGGGGGGGGTAAAAATAAATGGATATGTTGTGTCAAATAGATATAATAATCCAAACACATTATATGGAAAAAAGTTTACAGAATAGAAAATGAAAAAAACATTATGAGTGTATGGTTGTGTCTGTAAATGGTGTTTTATTATGGAAAGTAAGAGATGAATTATTGCAATACGATATAGGCAAGTTAATATTGATAAATCCGTTAATGAATGATGATTTTAAAAAATCTGCTATTAGAATTATTTCAGAAAAAAGTAAAGTATCAAAAAAGGCAAGTATTGCTGAGAATGTTCAAATTATTACGGATGAAACTTCTAATGTTATTATTGATGATAATGTTGTAATAAGTAACGGAAGCGTTATTATAGCAACAGATAACTCTACTGTTCATATTGGAGAACAAAGTTGTATAGGTAGAGATAATATTATAAGGGCAGATAGCAATTCACAGGTTATAATTGGACAACGTAGTGTCATTGGAAATAATAATCATATAGTATCTAACTTCTATTCGCATATATGTTTAGAGAAAGAAAACTATTTTGGAGTAAATGGAAAAATAAATTCAATTAGAAATTCACAAGTACTATTAAAGCAAAAATGTAGTGTTGGTGATATGTGTGTTATAGGAGGAAATGATACTGGAAATATTATAATAGGAGATAGAACGTAAATTCAAAGTAATTTGTTTATGTTGAGTGAAAAAAATGCGCAGATATTGGTTGGAAATGATTGTATGTTTTCACATTATATAAAAATGAATACAGGTTCACATAGAATCATTGATAAAGAAACAAAAGAAGATATTACAAATACATCTACTATAAATATAGAAAATCATGTTTGGTGTGGAATGGGAGTCACAGCGCTGCCTGGATGTGATGTGGGAACGGGAAGCATAATTGGCGCTTCTTCATTGATAAATAGTAAAATATCTAATAATAGTACATGTGCGGGAAATCCTATAAGAGTGCTAAGAAAAAATATAGAATGGTATGAGTGAAAAAATTAATGATGATGTATATAAATGAATATTGTAATAATCTCAAAATAAATAGTATGTAGTTGAGGTAAAATATGAGCTTTGAATATAATGATGAAACTTTTAAAAAGATACAGAATGTAGAATTAGAAATGCTTAAAGAAGTTGATAGAATATGTAGAAAATATGACATAATCTATGAATTAGATGGCGGAACATTGCTAGGGGCAGTCAGATATGGAGGCTTTATTCCATGGGATGATGATATAGATATCAGAATGTTAAGAAAAGATTATGATAAGTTTTGTGATGTGTGTCAGAATGAATTTGGAGAGAAATATTTTTGGCAGACATATCATACCGATCCAGGATATCGATGGGAGTATGGCAGAGTTCTAAAAAATAACACAAAGTTTTTTAGAAGTGATCATGAGATGATAAAAAGCAAGAATGGCATATTTTTAGATATTTTTCCATGCGATAATATGCCGGAAAAAGGACTTTCAAAGTTGATATTTAATCTTAGAAGTTTTATAGCAAGAAAAATAGGTTATTCTGTTGTTGGTGCCAGATATGAAAAAAATATATTAAAAAAAATAGCATATAAACTGCTTGCATTAATTCCAATGAGACTTGTTGCCAAAGAGTATGATAAATTATCGCAAAAGTATGCTGGAATAGAAACAAAATATGTTAGGACAACAGGCTGGCATTGGAAACAAGAAAGTAAAGGATATCTTCGCTCATGGCTTACAGAATATGAAGAAATAAAATTTGAAGATATGGTATCTTTTGCACCAAAGGATACAGATGGTTTTCTAAGATACATGTATGGCGATGATTATATGACACCACCGCCTGCAGATAAAAGAAAACCACAGCATCTGGCAACATTGATTGAATTTGGAGAGGAGTAGTTATGACTTACGAAGAATTTAAAAAATTACAACACAAGGTAGAAAATAGAAATTTACTTACTGAAGAAGAATTAAATACATTGAAACCATACAAGGTTGATAATGCAATTATTATGGCTGCTGGTTATAGTGCAAGATGCATGCCTTTATCTAATATTCTTCCTAAAGGGTTGTTTCGTGTTAAAGGCGAGATACTTATTGAAAGAGAAATACGACAGTTACAGGAGGCCGGAATTAAGGAAATTATAGTTGTAACTGGATTTATGCAGGAAAAATTTCAATATTTGAGAGAGAAATATGGGGTTATTTTAATTCACAATGATGATTATGATAAATATAATAATATAGCGTCACTATACAAAGCACAGAATTACATGAAAAATTCTTATATTTTATGTTCTGATAATTACTATGCAGATAATGTATTTCATAAGTATGTCTATTCACCATATTATTCATGTGTGTATTCAGAAGAATACTGCGATGAGTATTGCGTATTAAAAGAAGATAAAGATGGCTATATAACTAGTATTAAACGAGGTGGAGAAAAAGCGTGGTATACAATAGGTGATTGCTTTTTTGATAGAGAGTTTTCTGATACATTTGTGAAATATATGAATGAAGAATGGAATGATATGAATACAAGGAATATGTTAATGGATGATTTCCATATTCAACACATTGATGAACTGAAATTAAAAAAAGTTGAACGTGAAAAAAACAAGGTCCTGGAATTTGACACATTAGAAGAATTCAAGCAGTTCGATAGTTCCTTTGAAGAGTTTATGAATGAAAATCTTGATCAGTCTAATGAAGTTATCAAAGTGTTTTCGAAATACTCGGAAGTTAAATCATATCATTCAGTACCAACAGTGCAGAAGAGTGGAAGACTTCATTTAAATGAGAATTTATTCAAGCCATCTCCTAAATGTCTGGAAGTATTGAAAAATATTACAATGGAAGATTTGTATTTATATGATTTGGGACGAAATGATGAATTAGTTGAGACATTATCCTCATCATTAGGAATTTCATCTAATAATATTTTTATACATAATGGTTCAGCAGAAGTTATTAAATCAATAGGAAGTATATTGCTTAATGAGAATGATATAGTTTTAGTTCCATCACCAGGCTGGAGTTATTATAAGAGTGTTGCAGATGCCAAATTTGCAAAATGCATTACATATGAGGTATGTGAAAAAGAAGATACATATGAGTATAATATAGATGATCTTCTTCAAAAGGCTAAAGAAAATAATCCTAAGGTAATTATTATTACATCCCCACAGATGCCGACTGGATGTGGAATATCATACAATGATATTGAAAAAGTGATAAAAGAAAATATCAATTCGATTATTTTATTAGATGAAGCATATTGGGGATATGGAAATGATGATAATAAGTTTGAAAAAAAAATCATTACCCAATATAGTAATGTAGTAATAACAAGAACCTTTTCAAAATTCTATGGACTTGCTGACATACGTATTGGTTATGGATTATGTAGTTACCCATTAAGACGTACGATATGTCTGGACTTACCATTGTTTCGTGCATGTGGGATAAGTAGAAAAATAGCGGTGGCAGCGATAAAAGATAAAGAATATTATCGAAAAATGAAAGCAGAAACAAATGCTGTTCGAGAGTGGTTTTCATCAGAATTGAATAAGATTTCAGGGGTGAAAGCGTATAAATCAGAATCAAATTTTGTATTTATAAAACTTGAGAATGCAGATGCAAATAGGGTTCGTGCCTACATGGAAGAAAATGGGTTACTTATTAGATTGTTTAATGATAAAGATGCACTCAGATTAAGAATTACAATTGGACCTAAGGATATTATGGAAAGAGTAATTTATCAGCTGAAAAGGGCATTAAGATAGGAGCGCAGATGTTAGAAGAATTAAAAGAATTTAGAGATAAGCTGGATGATTTAATGTGTTCATGTATGGACAAGACGATTGTTATTTATGGGTATGGATATTCTGGAAGATTTGTTGCATGGTATGCAGACTACTATCATAGCATAAAACCCAAATATCTGATTACAGAAGAAAATAGCAGCATTATACCATATGAATATCCTTTATTTAGAAGTTCATTATTTGAATTTGATTATAAGGATGTTAAAAATTCTGTTGTATGGTTATGTACAGCGGAAACAGAAGAGATAAGAACATGTCTTGAAACACATGGATATGTTAAAAACAAAACATATTTTGATATAAATGAAATTGTATATGGAGATGATTATAATAGAAAAGAAAGTGATACAAATATACAATTTATGAGATATTTGGAAAAAATGCATGGATATGATATAGTCGAACCAATACAAGTAAAAGATTTTACAAATTCGATGGATGGGATGCGTCCATGTGTTAACTTATCGCCAAAAGAAATTTTTCCAATTCTGGATAAATGTCATTGCATTCCACAAAAGAACGATGCAATATTTGATTTTGGATGTGGGAAAGGCTCGGCACTTTTTTCTTTCTTGGATTATGGTTTTAGTCAAGTTGGCGGTATAGAGTATGCAGATAATGTTTATGAAATACTTACATCAAATGCTGAAAAATTGTGTAATGAATTAAATGATAAAAAAATGAATTGCTATCACGGAGATGCGGCATTAGTAAAAGAGGAACTGGATGGGTATAATTGGTTTTATTTGTTTGATCCATTTGGCAGAGATGTATTTGAAAAAGTAATTAATAATATATGTGAAAGTTATAATAGGTATCCACGTAAGATATGGATTATAAATATATTGCCAAAATATCACGAAGTTATAGAAAAAACAGGAAGATTTGTTTTAACTAATCAATTTGAAATTATGACACGACAGAGAGTTGTGAATATATATGTATCTAAATAGAAAAGGAAAAATATTATGAACAGTGTAAAAATTTCGGTAATTATTCCTGTATATAATGTTGAAAAATATATAAAAAAAGCTATAGAAAGTGTAATTAATCAGACCTATAAAAATTTGGAAATTATATTAGTCGATGATGGTTCTACAGATAATAGTGGATTTATATGTGATGAATATGCAAATATAGATGAACGGATAACTGTTATACATAAGCAAAATGGTGGAATTGTAAGTGCCAGAAAAACTGGTATAAATCATGCAAATGGGGATTATGCTGTTAATTTAGATCCTGATGATTGGATAGAAGCTACTGCATACGAACAAGTTGTAAAAATTATAGAAGAGAGACATCCTGACATTGTTGCTTATGGTATGAAAAAGGAATTTAATGGATTCGTTGCTGATCAACCGATACAATTAGCAGAAGGTCAATATAACAAAAATGAATTTTGGACTGAATTTTGTAATAAAGTATCGGAGAATCCTTTTTATGAACAGCCGATTTGTATGTCGCAGTGTGATAAAGTTGTAAAAACAGAATTGTTTAAAAAACATCAAATTAATTGTGACGAGGTACTTAAAAAAAATGTAGATGATGCAGTGATTTTTCCAATGCTTTTAGATATGAAAAATATTTATATAGATTCTAGGTGTTGGTATCATTATTGCGTAAGAAATACCTCAATTCTGTGGCAAACAAAAAAAGGTGATGATATCAGATATAAAATGTTAGCATTAAATTTAATAGATGCATATAAAAGATACAATAAAATGGGTGTATGTTCAAAAGAATTTTTACTGTATAAGTTAGTTCATCATATGATGATGGATATACCCGATGAGTTATTTCAAAATGAACAATGCAATATATATCCAGAAATAAAAAAGAATAATAATGTCGTTATATATGGAAAAGGTGTATTTGCAAATAGGTTTATAGAAAATATTAGAATGAGCAATTATTGCAATATTGTTGAAATTGTTGATTCGAATGATGCTGAAAAATTAAAAAATATAGATGCTAATAAATATGATTATATTGTGATTGCTATTTTTAGTGCTGCAATAGTATTGTCTGTTATAGATTTACTAAAAAGATTGAACATTGATGAGAAGAAGATACTTTTTATTAAAAAAAATAGTATTACATCGGATTTATTACCAGATGAAGTAAGAGACAGTTTTTTAAAATTATAATTGTTGATATGAGGAGAATATCAAATATGTCTATATATGATGATTTGTTAAATAAGAAAAAAAAACTTGCTGTTATTGGATTGGGATATGTAGGAATGCCAATTGCAGTAGCTTTTGCAAAAAAGGGGATTGATGTAATTGGATATGATATTAGTAAAGCAAAAATTAACCTATACAAAATGGGACAGGATCCTACCAATGAAGTGGGAAATGATGAAATAAAAAATACAAAAGTAGAATTTACAAATGACCAATCCAAATTACAGGAAGCCAGCTTTTTTATAATTGCCGTGCCGACTCCGGTCAATAACGATCATACGCCTAATCTTGAACCGGTTATTTCTGCATCAGAAATAGTTGGAAGAAATATGATGAAAGATTCAATTGTAGTATATGAATCAACGGTTTATCCTGGTTGTACAGAAAATGTATGTATACCAATACTTGAGAGAGAATCAAAACTGAAATTTAATATAGAATTTGAGGTTGGATATTCTCCAGAAAGAATTAACCCTGGAGATAAAGTGCATCGTCTTGAAAATATAAAAAAAATAGTTTCAGGTTGTAATTATGTTGCATTGTCTGCCATCAAGTCAGTATATGATATTGTGATAGAAGCAGGAACTTATCCAGTTTCTTCAATAAAAACAGCAGAAGCAATTAAATTAGTTGAAAATAGTCAAAGAGATATTAATATAGCATTTATGAATGAACTTGCAATGGCATTTGATCATATGGGGATTGATACTAATGAAGTTGTAAATGGCATGAATACAAAATGGAATGCGCTCGGTTTTAGACCAGGATTAGTCGGAGGACATTGTATAGGTGTTGATCCATATTATTTTACATATGAAGCAGAAAGATTAGGATACCATAGTCAGATAGTTTTAAATGGAAGAATAGTAAATGATAGTATGGGAATGTACATTGCAGATAAAGCAGTGAAAAAAATGGTTGAAGCAGGATTAGCGCCTAAAACTGCTAATGTTGTTATTTTGGGATTGACATTTAAAGAAAATTGTTCAGATATAAGAAATAGTAAAGTATATGATATAATTAAACAGCTACGAACATATGGAATAGAACCTATGATAGTTGATCCTTGGGCTGATAGAGAGGATGCGTATATAGAATATGGAGTGAAATTATATTCTATAAATGATATTAAAAATGCAGACTGCATTATTGTTGCTGTTGCACATAGGCAGTTTGTTGAAAATAGAATAGAAAATATAGAAAATATGTTTGGAGAAGATCAAGAGCATAAGAAAGTTCTTATTGATGTGAAGGGAATATATGATATAGAATTTTTGAAGAAGAGCAATATATATTGGTGGAGATTGTGATTTGTAAATTTATGTGATTGATAGAGTGGAAGGTTACAAGAATGACTTATGAGTTGCAAATGGTAAATATATGGCGGGCAAAGTGGAGTTAAAGCATATATATAGTCATATGAAAGAAAAAATTTTAGTATGGGTAGATAAAAATTATGAATATTTTGCCAAAGAAATATTGAGAATTCTAAATAATCTGAATTACTTATATAAGATGACATAATAATAATTGCAAAGAAGAAAAATATGTAAGACCATATACGGAGGTGCTATAATGGATGTGGTAGTTTTTGGAGCTGGATTGAATGCAACACGTTCAATTAATTTTTTGAAACAAAAATTTAATATTTTATGGTATGTTGATAATAATAAAGAAAAAATTGGACGCTATATTGGCGAGTATGAAATAAAAGCCATTGACTCATTGAAATGTTATGATGGTAATGTAATTATTATAGCTGAAAATCATACATATGAAATAATGAATCAGCTTGAACAAATTGGAATAAACAAAAATAAAGTGTTTTCGTTGCTTTGCACACATTCTGGAGATGGTTATTCCATGGATGTATATCCAATAAATAAAATTGAATATCATGATGATGGTAAGCCTTTATTATCATATGATTTTCTAAAAAGAAACGAAAAATATAATAAAAGGAAAGTATTAATTTTTGCTAAATTTTATTCTGTATATACAAAACAATTAGTTGAAAATTTGTATAAGAGATATAATGATATCGAATTGAGCATATTGACAGGAGCAAAAGAAACTAAGGATATGATAGATAATAAAAGTATTGCTCACATTTATTATTTTGAGTCTATGCATGAATTAATCGATATTTTGCACAAACTTCCTCAATATGATGTTGCACAATTACTTTGGATAGAAGAAATTTGGGCATATTGTACAGAGGAAATTAGGCAAAAATTTTATAAATTAAATTTATTTGTTGGAGGAAGTGATTTTTATAGAGCTTCTAAATATGATTTGGAATTTAAAAGAAAAATAATTAGTGTTGCTGATCATATTAGTATAGAAACTCCGCAAGTATGTGATGAATTTGTTGAGTATTATAATATTGATAGAAATAAAATAAAAATTATACCATATGGACTAGAGGTTATTAATTGGATCAATGAAAATCACGAATCAAAGGATAGTATTAAAACAAAATTTAACATTCCAGATGATAAATTAATTGTTACTTGTGGACATAATGCAAATCAGGCTCATCAACATTTAAAATTAATAGAAAGTTTGAAAGAGCTTTCTCAAAATGTAAAAGACAAAGTTATTTTTGTATTTCCAATGACATATCCATCAGGTAGAGAGGAATACATAAAAAGTGTTAGAGATAGATTAGAAAAGTGTAATTTGTCATATCGGATTATTACAAATTTTATGGATTTTAAGTTAATGGCTCAATACGACATAATATCTGACATCATGATACATGTGCAGACCACAGATACATTGAGTTCTACCATGCTTGAAGAGATGTATACGGGCAGTGTTATAATAGCAGGTTCATGGCTGCCATATAAGTCACTTCATGAAAGAAAACTGTATTTTTTGGATGCGGATACAATTAATGATGCCGTGTATAAATTAGAATATGTAGTTCAAAATATAGAAGAATATAGAAAAAAATGTATGAGTAATAAAGAAATTATATGGAAGTATCATTCTTGGGATAACTTAATATCACAGTGGCATGATATATTTTATTAGTTTATCTTAGGAAGGTAAGAATATATATGGAAAAATTTCAAATAAGCATAATTGTCCCAATATATAATGTTGAAAAATATGTAAGACAATGTATAGAAAGTATAATTAATCAGACTTACAAAAATATACAGATTATCTTAGTTGATGATGGGTCGACAGATACATCAGGATTAATATGTGATGAATATGCAAGCATTGATGATAGAATTGAAGTTATTCATAAGAAAAATGGTGGACTAGTAACAGCAAGAAAAATTGGTTTACAAAAGGCAAAAGGGGAATATATAGGATTTGTAGATGGGGACGATTATATTGATAAAAACATGTTTGAGTCCTTATTGGGTTATATATTAAAGAAAGATGTTGATATGGTACATACAGGATATTGGTATGAAGTAGCAAATACTACCTATAGTAATACTAACTTTGATACGGGTATTATAGAATGTACTGAAGATAAAAGCTTGCTTTTAAGAAATATATTAGTACAACATACCAATATTGAGCACAGTATATGGTCAAAATTATTTAAGCGTTCTCTTATAGTTAAATCATATTATGATGTTAATGATGAATGTTCTTATGGGGAAGACTTGGTTTGTCTGATATCAGCAATAATCAATTCAGATAGAATATATATTTTAAACAGTGCCTATTATCATTATAGGGTAAGGAATGAATCTTTATCACATGGTATGGGATTAGGAGGCATAAGCAAGGAAATAAAATTATATAATAATATTCAAAGTGTTTTAATAAAATATAAAGTTGATAATTATTACGAAAAAGAACTGGAATTTTATTTTGGAAATCAGATTGTAAAGCATATGTCTAATATCAGTTCGGATCCTTTTGCTTTTCAGCAATATTATTTTAGTGATATCGCATTATTGAAGAATAAAAATATTATAATTTATGGGGCTGGAAAAGTTGGACGGGATTATTATTCCCAGCTAAGAAGGTTTTCTAATTGCAATGTAGTTGCATGGCTTGATAAAAAAGCTGATAAGATAAATTATCCCAATATAGATATTTATAATCCGGCAATTATTAAAAGTTTGGAATATGATATTATAGTTATTGCTGTTGCAAGAAAAGAAGCTTATGAACAGATAAAAATGGACTTGATAGATATGAAAGTGGATAGTGAAAAGATTTTGTGGATTACTCCAAGTAACTGTAAATATTATATAAATGAATAAAAGGACAAAGATATGAATATTGCAGATAAAAAAACTTTAATTACAATTGTAGTTCCAGTGTACAATGTTGAAAAATATTTGTATAAATGTTTAGAAAGTATAAGGAAACAGACACTAAGACAAATAGAAGTTATTTGTGTAAATGATGGCTCTACAGATAATTCATTGGATATTATTAATCAATTTGTTGAAATTGATGACAGGTTTAAAGTTATTGATAAAAAGAATACTGGATATGGAGATACAGTTAATTGCGGAATAGAAGCAGCAAAGGGAACATATGTGGGAATTGTAGAAAGTGATGATTTTGTAGAACCGGATATGTTTGAAAAATTATATATGGCCACTAATAGCGAGACAATAGATATTGTAAAAGCAAATTATAACTTTTATAGAGAAAATAGTATGCCACATTTTCAATATAATGAAATATTAAGACAAGCTAAATATAATGAAAATTTTATTCCGATGGAAAATGTTAATATTTTTGAAGTGCCAGCAAGTGTATGGAGCGCTATATATAGAAAAAAATTTTTAAAGGATAATAATATAAAATTTAATACTACGCCGGGAGCTTCATATCAGGATGTGTCATTTACATTTAGGGTTCTTATGAAAGCTAAGAGTATGATATGCTTAAAAGATGCAGTTATAAATTATAGATTTGATAATCCAGACGCATCTGTTAAAAACCCTAAAAAAATATATTGTATATGTGACGAATTTAATAGTATTAAAGAGGATGTTGAACAAGAAAATAATAATATTATGTGGAATGTATATCAGCATGTTAAATTTCAAGACTATATCTGGAATTATAATAGATTATCTGGGGCTTATCAATATTGTTTTCTTATTCAGATTAATAATGAATTCAAAGATATTATGGAAAAGATAGATAAGAAATACTGGATGGATAATGAATGGAATGAATTGCAAGAAATTACATTTGACCATGATATGTATTTTGAAAGAACATCTAAAGTACTTATTAATGAAAAATTAAAGAGATTACCAGTTATTAATAATTCATATGATATAGATGGATTTAAAAATACAATAAGATTATATAATTCTATTTATATATATGGAGCAGGCGTTGTTGGGGGTGAAATATATAAGTATTTAAAAAATAATGAATTTGTATGGAAAATAAAAGGTTTTATTACTTCAAGCATTACAAATGAAAAAAGTTTATATGGATTAGAAATCTATAATATTAATCATGTTACAATAAAAGAGAATGAGATGATAATTTTAGCAGTAAGCGGAAAGTCTCAAATGGATATATTATGTAATATGTGTCAAGAATTGCTACAAAGAACAATGGTGATTACAGATGATATAAGGCAGGGATTAAAGTGAAAAAGATTAAAATAAATGTTGTTGATTTTGGAGGAGATAAGAGAAATTTTTTGACAGATATTCTGGAAGAAAATTATGAATTGGAATATTCTGATAAGCCGGATTTTTTAATATATTCTGTTTTTGGTAATGAGCATAAAAAGTTTAATAATTGTGTGAAAATTTTTTACACAGGCGAACCGGTAACCCCTAATTTTGAAGAATGTGATTATGGAATAGGATTCGATTATATAGAATTTGAAGATCGATATTTAAGGTTGCCATTATGCGAAATGAAAATGACAAAAGATATTTTAAATCGCAGCATTTTAAAAAGGGATCAATTAAAAAACAGAAAATTTTGTGATTTTATATACTCAAATGGAACAGCAGGTAATGGCACGCTGTTGAGAAAAAATTTTGTGAAATGTTAATGCAATATAATTAAGCGCAACATAACCCACCGTAGTGTAATCCTCCGAAAATTTATTTGGAGTAAAATGATACAAAAGTCTGATAATAGTTTGAAGTGAAATGCTACAACTTTTGCAATCCTGATCAGGATTTAGAGTATAATACTCCAACTGTCCCAATCTTACGCCTAAATTTGAAGGATTACACTACGGTGGGTTATGTTGCGCTTACCAATATAAGCACATTGACTGTCCGGGTTTAGTTATGAATAATATGAAACCAGTGGACTTTGTTTCTGGATATGATTCTAACTGGGAAAAGGGGAAGATTAATTTTATTAGAAATTATAAATTTACTATAGCCTTTGAGAATAAGAGAATTCTTATATGTTGATGATTTTGCTAATCTGTGTGTATTCCTTATGAATAATTATAGTGGTGATGAAACTGTTAATGCAGGTACAGGTAAAGAACTTACTATCAAGGAGCTTACAGAACTTGTTGCTAAGGTTATTGGATACGATGGTAAGATTCTTTGGGATACAACAAAGCCTAATGGTACACCAAGAAAGCTTCTTGGTGTATCTAAGGCAGAGAAGCTTGGCTGGAAATATAAGACAGAATTAGAAGAAGGAATAAGATTATCATATGAGGATTTCCTCAATAATCCAATGAGAGCTGAGAGATAGAGAAATAAATATTTATATGGGAAAATTTAATGTTCATTTTTTATATTTAAAAATATTGACATTTATCGCAAATCTTATTAATATACTTTATATACGATACAACATTGTTAACAAAAGCAGCTTTTCTATATTACCTGTGCGGTTGTTATATTCATTTTATATAGCAATGGGCGGTACAGGGTCTGTTTATCTCGGTTATGTCTGTATTTCATTATGAAAATCTTGCTTTTAATAGGGTATAAAGCAGGATTGTATGATATAATCATAGTGAATATATGGTCTATTTGTATTTCCTGCTTTATCGGTAATCAGATAAGGAGAAGGAATTATGAATGGTAACAGAGAGTACAAGAGTGATGTGTTTAGTATGTTGATGGAGGACAAGAACAGAGCATTACAACTTTATAATGTAATGAATGGTTCGTCGTATGGAAATCCGGATGATGTGGAGATTAAGACACTTGATGGAGGAATTTCTTTATCTATAAGGAATGATTCAGCATTTGTTGTGGATGCAAGCCTTAGTATATATGAGCATCAGTCAACGGTGTGTCCGAATATGCCAATTAGAAGTCTGATTTATTTCACAGCAATTTTGTCAGATATGTTAAGTGGAAGAGGCGGAGATGGCAAGGAGAAGAAGCTTGGGCGCAATTTGTATGGACGAAAGCTCATAAAGATTCCGGTACCACATTTTATAGTGTTTTATAATGGCGAAGAGAATCAGCCGGATGTTCAGGAACTTAAGCTTTCAGATTCATATGAAAAGCATACAGATGATCCAAAGCTGGAGCTTACCTGTATGGTATATAATATTAATAATGGTAAGAATCCCCATATAAGAGAATCTTGTAAGTGGCTTGATGAATATATGATTTTTGTTAATAAGGTCAGAGAATTTCATTGTGGCAGAACGGACGAGGATTTGGTTATTGATATTGAGATGGCTATAGATTACTGTATCGAACACAATATATTAAAGGAATTCTTGATATCTCGAAGAAATGAGGTGACAAAGAATATGAAACTTGATTATACATTTGACAGGCAGTTAGAACTTGAGCGGGAAGATGCAAGAGAAGAAGGACTTGAAGAGGGACGTAAAGAAGGACGCAAAGAAGGGCGTGAAGAAGGACGTAAAGAGGGTCACGAAGAAGGTCGCGAAGAGGGAAAACTGGAAGGAATACAAGAAGGTCAGCAATTGGTGAATAAGTTGATTACATTGCTTTTATCAGATGGAAGAACAGAAGATTTAAAGAAATCTGCTTCAGATAAAGAATATCAGATACAGTTATTGAAGGAGTACGGTTTAATGTAGATTAAAAGCCTTTGGAGATGCAATATTCTCTAAAGGCTTTTAATAAATATTAATTAAATGGTAATATATGGTTACAATAATTATGTAAAAGTGATTGGAAAAACTTAGAAGTGAATAATGCATGAAAGGTATATAACAGCATGAATACCACAATGAAAAATGAACTTATAAATAAACTGAATATATTGATTGGTTTGCATGAACAGATTAACCCTATATCATCAGATGATGGTATAGAGATATTGGCGCAATGTCAAGAATATGCGATAAATGTAGGAACAATATTAGAACAGAATAACGATGGTCTGGAAGTTGTTCATATGTTAGAGGAATATTGCGAATGTGTGTATAATATGTCGTTATATAATAATTTTTATGAGATACAAAAGAAATCTGTAGCTCTGTTAAAAGATGTATATACTCAAATATCTAATATGGAAACACAATATACAATAGCTTTTTTTCCGTATAAAGTTGAGATGTGGGATTCTTTAGAGAGTGTATGGAAAGCGGCAAGTAAGGACAAGAGATGCAGATGTGATGTTGTTGTTATTCCATATTTTGAATTTGATAAGCGGAATAAGCAATGGAAATCAGCATATGATGGGAACAGATTTCCAGATTATGTACAAGTTGTTAATTATGATAATTATGTTCTTAAAAATATAAGACCGGATGCAGCGTATATACATTACCCTTATGATGATTCTAATAAAGTTACAACTATACATCCTGATTATTATTCGGACAAAATAAAAAGTTATAGTAATAAACTGATATACATACCATATTATGTTACAGCAGGTGCTATTTCAGATAATCATAAGCATTTTCCTGTTTATAAGAACATAGATTATTATATTGCACAGTCTGAATATTTTAAGGAGTCGTGCAGGGGCACGACTGTGTATGATAAAATGCTTCCATTGGGTTCACCTAAAATAGATAATGTTATATATAAATGTGAGATGAAGAATAATGTTTCAGAACAGTGGAAAAAGATTCTTGTAGGTAAAAAAGTAGTTATGCTTAATACAACGCTTGGAGATATACTGAATTCAAGAGAAATTTTATTAGTGAAACTCAGACATTTTTTTGAACTTGTCAAAGATATGAAAGATATTGCTTTAATATGGCGTCCGCATCCGCTTACAGAGGCAACCTATAAGTCGATGCGAGAAGAACTCTATGAGGGATATATCGAACTCAAAACATTTTTTATGAATAATAATATTGGAATATATGATGAGACTAATGATATTTCGGATACTATAGCAATAAGCGATGCATATGTTGGTTCAGATGGAAGTTCAGTTATTAATATGTTTGGGGTAGCAGGAAGACCATGTTTTATATTTAATAACTTTTTAGTTGATGAATGTTCATATCAACAGCAACATAGGTTAAATATAATTGGAGCGTATATTAATGGCAAAGATATATATTTCGTGTCAGATATTTTTCCAGGAATGTTTAAAGCTGAAAATGTATGCGATGCTGTGAAAACACAAGATGAGAATATATCATGTGTGTATATGGGAGATATAAGAGGGTGTGAAAGTCATATATGGCAGCAGCCATATGCTTACATCTGTAATGATGAAAGTGGAACATATATTAGTCCTTTATATGGTGATTATATATCTTTTTGCAAATGCAATATTGATTCGCAGGCTGGACAGAATAAAGACAGTTATACAATTACATGTACAGATAAATATGATGCAAGACCATTAGGAAAAATGTATAAGTTCCGTGACATGCTCATGTTTCTTCCATACGATGGATTTACAATATGGAAATATAACATAAAGTCTGAAGAGTGGATAATTGATAGATATACATTAGCTGTGCTTGCAAAGAAAATTAATAATCTGTCTTATGGAATGTTGGATTATAATGCAGTGTATGCTAGAGATTATATGTGGATAATTACAGGCTGCTCTAATTCTTTATTAAAATATGAACCATATACAAATGATTATAAGATATTTAACATCTTGAATGATGATTATAAATTCAATGCTATAAGTGAAGACTCTGATAATATATGGTTGGCGGATTTTTGCAAAAATGAATTAATTAAAATACCTTTTTGGGAAAATGAGATTGATGTTGATAATATTGCAAAAATAAAGATTAATACTGCAATTATCAATAATTCATGGGAAAATATAGCAGGAATGAAAAGAGAATTTAAAACATTTATAATTGTTGGTGATTATATTATTTTGATTCCAGCTTTTTCTGATACAATTATTAGCGTAAATAAATATACATATGCACAGGAGGTTATTAATAAAGACTTTCTGTCAGAATCGGCAAAACAGTGCAATGGATATAATCCACAATATTTTGATTCTATTAGGTTCGCAACTGCAGTTGACGATAATATATTAATACAGCGTACATATGACAGAAAATTAGCTGTTATTAATATAATGGATAAGACATCTTCTCAATGTTATATGGAAGTGTCAGACGAATTATTAAAATATAAATTACATAATTCAGATGGATTTGAAAAGATGGGCAGAGCGGATTATTTCTGTAGAAGAGAGAGCATGTATTTTAGCGTAAAACAGTTCTTGTCACAGTTAAGTGCAGGGGAGTTAGATACAGTTGTACACAGACAGAAGGAGAGTCTTAAGGATGTGGTTGCTAATCCTGGAAGTTGTGGCGTGAAAGTACATGAATATATTATGAAGTCACTGTTAGAAAAGTGATAGGAGAAAATATGAATTTATCAGTGTGTATTATAGCTAAAGATGAAGAAAAACATATTGAGAATTGTTTACGTTCTCTTGTGGATAAGCATGTACAGATAATAGTGGTAGATACTGGTTCACAAGATGATACAAAGAATATTGCATTAAAATATACAAGTTGTGTATATGATTATCAGTGGAATGATGATTTTGGTGCAGCAAAGCAATTTGCTGTATCAAAGGCGGATAATGACAATATATTAATATTGGATTGTGATGAATATCTGCAGGGTGAAGAGTCTGTGCTTATCGAGCTGTGTGATATGTTAAACAAATATCCTTATAAAGTGGGAAGAATTAAATGTATTAATATTCTTAATATGAATAATATTAAACAGGATAAAAGCTGGGAGTGGATAAGCAGAGCTTTTAATCGCAAATTCTGTACTATATATGGGAAAATACATGAGCAGATTATATCTAATTCAGGAGAGGCAGTAGAAACATTTTTATCAGGAATAGTTATAAATCATATGGGTTATTGTCTTAATGATGATGAAAGAAAAGTTAAGGCTGAACGAAATATAAAACTGCTTGTTAACAGACTTGATGAGCTAAAGACTATGTCACAAGAATCTGAAGAACAAGAAATTCCATATATTTTATATCAGCTTGGTAAAAGTTACTATATGGAGAAAGAATATGTAAAAGCGTGCGATTATTTTTCTAAGGGACTTTCATATGATTTAGATACAAAGTTGGAATATGTTATCGATATGGTTGAAACATATGGATATGCAATGCTGAATTCTGGAGCGGAAAAAGAAGCAATGTCGTTTGTAAATATATATGATGAATTTGGAGATAGTGCGGATTTTAAATTTCTCATGGGTCTTATATATATGAAAAATGGCTTGTTTGATAATGCTGTTAAAGAATTTAAAAAGGCTGTACTTTATGAAAGCTGTAAGGTTGAAGGCGTGAATTCATATCAGGCATACTATAATATTGGAGTTATATATGAGTGTCTGGGATATAATGATAAAGCTCTTGAATATTATGAGCGGTGTGGTGATTATGAAAACGCACAGAATAGAGTGGCATATATAAAAAACAATTAGTTTTGGAGGACTATGATGGTAGATATTGATGGACAGGATTGTGAATCAATAATTAGGGATTTTTCAAAAGGTGCATTAGTCTGGTACAATTTCAGACAAGACAGCAGCATACTATATATATATTCCAGACAGGCAGATGAAGCAGTACTTGAACTGCTTGAAAGCAAGGGGAAAGTGGATGATTGCAGTGTAGAACAGCTTTTAAATAATCAGATTGCGGGTAATGCATATGATTATATAGTTGGAGTTGATGTTATTGAAGAGAGCAGATATCCACAAAAGTTATTAAATATATGTCATGGATTGTTAAAGCCAGAAGGAAGGCTTGTTATTGGAACAGAAAACCGATATGCGATTAAGTACATATGTGGAGACAGAGACCTATATACTAATCACAATTTTGATGGGATTGAGAATTACAGGAGATTGTCGGATGCAGACAGGGATTCTATAGCAGGAAGATGTTATTCTATGGCAGAGTTAAAATTGATGCTTTCGCAGGCTGGATTTGAGAATGATAAATTTTATTCAGTAATGCCATCTTTGCAGGAAACACAGCTTGTATATGCAGAAGGGTATGAACCGGTTGAAGAACTGGCTATGCGGTATTTCCCTCTTTATAACTATCCGGATAGTGTGTTTCTTGAAGAGCAGTACCTGTACACTGATTTAATAAAGAATGGCATGTTTCATAAGATGGCTAATGCTTACATTATAGAATGCAGCATGGACGGACAGTTTGATAATACCATTCATGCAACAATATCACTTGACAGAGGACATGATAATGCGCTTGTAACCAGTATATGTGAACATGGTGGAGTCAGAAATGTACTTAAGAAGGCTGTTTACAAAGAAGGAATACATAAACTTAAAGAGATGCAGGATAATCTTAATGATTTGCATGTAAGAGGAATAAATGTAGTTGATTCATCTGTTGAGAATAATACATTTGTAATGCCTTATGTTGATGCTCCGGTTGCGATGAATGAATTAAAGGCTATTGCTAAAAAGGATAAAAATGCATTTTTAAAGGCAATGGATGATATGTATGAATTAATCCTTAATTCATCAGAGCATACAGGGGTATTATCTGAAAAAGATAGGAACAGTGCGGATGGAAGAGATGTTGGACCTGTACTTGCGAGAGGATATATTGATATGGTTCCACTCAATTGTTTTTATGATGAATCGGCTAAGGATGCTAAGAGCAGATTCATATATTATGACCAGGAATTTTATTGGGAGAATTGCCCGGCGAAGGCTGTAATGTATCGTTCAATAACAATTATATATGATGGCACAGATAAGGAATTTGAGAGGATTGTTCCAAGAAGGGAATTATTTGACCGATATGGATTATCTGAATGTGAGGATATGTGGCAGCGTATGTCATCAAGATTTACAGATGTTTTAAGGAATCAGAAGCCTTTAAGACCATATTATGAGAATAAGAGAGTAGATGATAGAATTCTTTATACTAACAGGGAAAAGATTAACTACAGTGCAAAGCAATATCAGGAAATTTTTGTTGATATTTTTGAAGGATTTGATGATTCCAAAAAGTTGATTCTTTTTGGCTCAGGCAGATTCACAGAGAAGTTTTTGTTTCAATTTGCAGATGATTATGACATTTACTCTATTATTGATAATAACAGTGCAAAATGGGGAACAACAATGCAGGGAGTGCCGATTAATTCACCTGACATATTAAAGGATATTCCGGAAAGAGAGAGACATATCATTATATGTATTAAGGGATATAATGGTGTTGTTAATCAGTTAAAAGATATGGGAATAATGGATTATCATATATATGATCCGGGAAATGATTATCCAAATAAGAGAAAAGAACAGGTGGCACAAAGACTGGCAGCAGTACAGGAAAATAATTCTGTGGCAGGATTGAATAAATCAGACATAGATAAACCGTACAATGTGGGATATATAGCAGGGGTGTTTGATCTGTTTCATATAGGACATCTTAATATGTTTAAGCGGGCTAAGGAGCAGTGCAGGTATTTGATAGTAGGTGTGGTATCTGATGAAGGGGTAAGACTTAATAAGCAAGCTGAGCCTTTTGTGCCTTTTGATGAAAGAATAGAGATGGTCCGTTCATGTAAATATGTTGATGAGGCTATTAAATTGCCATTAAATCTTTGTGGAACAAAAGATATATTTAATGTCTATCATTTTGATGTACAGTTCTCAGGAAGTGATTATGAACATGATCCGGAATGGCTTGCTGAGAAAGAATTCCTGGAGAAAAATGGTTCTACTATGGTATTCTTTCCGTATACGCAGAGTACAAGCTCTACTAAGCTAAAGAAAGCTATTGAAAACAGGATAAATAATTGATGAACTACAAAAGTGGGAAAAGAATATTGTTCTTTTTCCACTCAAAGTGTTGATAAAACCAGTAAAAGACAAATAGGGGGTATATCACAGAAATGAAGCAAAAGATAAAAATAAATGTTTTGGGAAGTTGTATATCAAGAGTATCTTTACTCGATGGAGTTCAATCAGAACATGGAATAGCAGATGATAGATTAGAACTCGGCTATTTTCTAGACAAACAAAATATTGTTGCAGCTATGATGCCACCTGCCTTTACAAAGGAAGAGGTGCAAGCAATTACAGTAGATGAACTCTATGATAAATCGAGGCTGCAATCTTTAAAACAAACACTTAACAAAGAAACTTTAAATTTATTATTAGAATCGGATGCAGATTATCTTGTTATGGATTTCTATGACATGGGCATAATGTTTTTGTCGTATAAAAATACATGTATGGCAACTCAAGCTAATGAGTTTTGTCGTACAAATTTATTTAGAAAGTATCAGGACAAAATGTATAAATGGAATTTATACGAATTGCCAATATGGATATGGTATACATATGTTGATTTATTCATGGAGAAAATAATGACTAAATATGATAGTGACCATATAATTCTTAATAGATTCAGATGTAATTCATATTATCTTGATTTGGATGGCAAAGTTAAATACATTCCAGACGGTTTTAGAATGGCGATACAGCCCAATCCTAAATACAATCAGAATGCATATGATTTAGAGAAATACTTTATAGAAAAATATAATCCATGGGTTATAGATTTGTCTAAATATTTTATGGGAGACAGAAATTGTTGGGATAATCTTAATGGAGCACATTTTGAAAAAGAATTTTATAGGGAAACATTTGACCAGATAAAAAGAATAATATTTGAAAAAGATGCAAAACGATATTATGATGAACCAGACTTTTTTAATAAAGATAGAAGAGGGTGGAGCGAAGATATAGAAAGAAAGTTTGATGTAGATGCTGCATTATGTTCAGATGGAGTATTCTATAATTTGTTGAATTCAGGCGATATATTGTGGCTTAATATATTAGATAAAATGAATATGTATGCACCTGATAATAAAAGGGTAATAGAACTTGTAGAATGGATGAATGAAAATAATTATGAATAAATTTTAATTCAGGGGTTAAGTATTGAAAAATTCCTCCGATATATAAAACATAAATCAGAAATGATAATAAACATATAGTTTAATTATAGGAAGTTTTTATTTCAAGGAGGAATTTAATTATGGTAGTACAGCACAATTTATCAGCAATCAACACAAACAGACAGATGGGAGTTGTAACAAATGCTCTTCAGAAGTCTACAGAGAAGTTATCATCAGGATATAAGATTAACAGAGCAGCAGATGATGCAGCAGGTCTTTCAATCTCAGAGAAGATGAGAAGCCAGATCAGAGGTCTTAATAAGGCATCTGATAATGCACAGGATGGTATCTCACTTATTCAGGTAGCTGAAGGTGCTCTTAATGAGACACATTCAATCCTTCAGAGAATGAATGAGCTTGCAACACAGGCAGCTAATGATACTAACACATCAGTTGACAGACAGTCTATCAAGGATGAGATTGAACAGTTAAATGAAGAACTTGACAGAATCTCAACAACAACACAGTTCAATAAGCAGGACTTATTAACAGGTGGATTTTCAGGAAAGCTTCAGGTTGGTGCTCTTGAAGGACAGACAATGGATGTTAAGATTAGTCTTGCAGTATCAGCAAAGGGCTTGAATGTTAGCGCTGTAGAGGTAAGTACTAATGTTAAGGCAGGTGCTGCAATGCAGTCTATTCAGGATGCTATTGAATCAGTATCTAAGCAGAGATCAAAGCTTGGTGCTATCCAGAACAGACTTGAGCACACAATCAATAATCTTGATACTAACGCTGAGAATACACAGGCTGCTGAATCACGTATCCGTGATACAGATATGGCTGATGAGATGGTACAGTACAGCAAGAATAACATTCTTTCACAGGCTGGACAGTCTATGCTTACACAGGCTAATCAGCAGACACAGGGTGTGCTTTCACTCTTACAGTAATATACAATAGAACTTTAATTAAAGGCTGGAATTTAGCAGGTATATTTGCTAAGTTCCAGCTTTTTTTAGTATAATAGCATCAATAGAACGGATGAGGTGTTGAAAGTGAATGTATTGATTTTTTATAACTATAATTTTGGCATTGAAGATGTTAAAGAATGTTTCGAAAAAAAGGAATATAGGTTCAAAGTGGTATGGTCAGAACAATTGAACCAGAGAAAATGTACAGAACTTGATGATATATTTGAAAAGGAATTTGATGAAGGTGTAGATGGACGGGCATTTGACTGCGTATTTACTTTTAATTATAGCCCAGTTATATCTAATAACTGTAATAAAAGGAATGTCCCATACATATCAATTGTTTATGATAGCCCGCAAATATTATTGTATTCATATACTATTATTAATCCGTGTAACTATGTGTTTATATTTGATAAAACACAATATATGGAACTTAGTAATGAAGGTATAGAAACAGTATATTATTGCCCTCTGGCTGTTAATACAGACAGATTAAAGAGGATGTTTAATGATGAATATGAGGTAAAAAATGAGTTATATGCTGGAGATATATCATTTATAGGCTCTATGTACAATGAAAAACATAATCTTTATGATAGATTATGTGGAGTTAATGATTATACGAAAGGATATCTGGACGCAATAATGAAAGTACAGAGGAGCATATATGGGTATTTCTTTTTAGAAGATATGCTGAAAGGTGATGTACTTGATGAAATGATGCGAGTGTGTCCGGTTAAGCCTAATGAGGATGGGGTAGAAACTGTACAGTATGTGTATGCTAATTATTTCCTTGCAAGAAGAATGGCGACTGATGAAAGAACAGATATATTGTCTCGGGTTGGCAGGGAATTAGGCAGGGAAAATAAAATTAATCTCTATACACCGGATGCATCCGTAAGATTCATAAATGTAAATAACAAAGGAACTGTAGATTATTATAATGAAATGCCATATGTATTCAGAAATTCCAGAATTAATCTCAATATTACACTCAGAAGCATTAAAAGTGGAATTCCATTAAGATGCATGGATATATGTGGAGCAGGCGGATTTCTACTGTCTAATTATCAGGCGGATTTATATGATGTATTCGTTCCAGGTGAAGATATGGTTATATATGATTCAATTGACGATTTAATGAATAAATGTAAATATTATCTGTCACATGATGCGGAAAGAAGGCAGATTGCACAGAATGGATTTGGCAAAATTGAAGAAAAACATACATATGATGTCAGATTTGAAGAGATATTTAATAGGGTGTTTAATTAAAGGGAGGATACATGGCTAAAAAAGATTATGTGCGGTATATTAATAGTCTTCTGAATGAGAACACAGAACAGTCAAAGCAAGAGTTATCAGATTTATTTGCCGATGAAGAATTCAGAAAGAATGATATGTTAGAAGATACAAGGATGGGGTATATGTATATAGCAATATGTATATACCGGGAAGAAAAAGCTGCACATATTGAAGAAAATATTTTGATGAATGTGGATAGTCTGGGAGAAATATGTGATTTAATATGTGATATTAAATTTCTTTTGTGGAGAATTGAGTTTCAGACAGAATCAAAGGCACTGATGCAGGCGGTAAACAGGATAGAAGAAGAGAAACTGTCAGTGATAGCCGTGGAGTATATTATAAGAACAGCATGCTTTGATAAAAAGAATGTTTTATTAAAATTGTGTGAGTGTTACATAAGACTGAATAAAGAAGATAAAGCATTTCAAATGTTGAAATATGGAAAGGATATTAACAGATAATATTATGAATGATAAAAAAATATGTTTTATTATATGTTATAACGATGATAAATATATTAGCGAATGTTTACATTATATAAACAGATTGACTGTACCAGATGGATATTTATTAGATGTTTTAACGGTAAAGAATGCTGACTCAATGACTTCTGGCTATAATGCTGCAATGAATGAGACTGATGCAAAGTATAAAATATATATGCATCAGGATGTTTTTATAGTTAATATTAATTTGCTGGAAGATATTCTTAAAATATTCGAAGATAAAAATGTTGGAATGCTTGGGGTGGTAGGAACACCGAACATGCCTGAGAATGGCTGTATGTGGAATGGTCCTAGAGTTGGAAGAGTATATTCAAGTAATGTCTTAACAGCGAAAGAGTTTATTGCATCTGACATGAATGAAAGGCCATATATGGAAGTGGAAGCAGTTGATGGACTATTTATAGCTACACAGTATGATATCATATGGAGAGAAGATTTATTCACAGGCTGGGATTTTTATGATGTGTCGCAGGGAGAAGAATTCAGAAGAAATGGTTATAAAGTTGTAGTGCCATATATGGATAAACCGTGGTGTATCCATGATGATGGATTTCTTAATTTATCAAGATATGATGAGTTTCGTGATATTTTCCTGAAAGAGTATAAGTGATAGATAAGTATTCCCAGCCATGTAAACCAAGTCTTTTAAATGTGCCGATTATAGCAGGTTCACATATATTGTTATATCTGTAAAAATATATTTTCATTAACATTATTGAGGTGGTTTAATAATAAAATGTTTAATTGTTTTAAGTATCTTTTATTTCTGCAAGTGTAATATATTGAAAGGCTTTGAATAGCATATCATTTTTATGTGATGATAGTTTAGTTAATGCGTCTATGAAATCAGAGTCTTTTTTAGATAACAAAGGCGTTAAGTTAGATGCAACCGTGTTGATAACATTAAAATCATTTTCTTCATACATTTTTACAATTTCATTGTATGTAAAGAAGTGGATATGTGTTTTGTCTAATAGACCTGTGTCTGTATAATGAAAGTTACCATTGATAAGTTCATGTAATACCGTAAAATGCATAAGGTTAGGTATACTGCTGATTATTTTACCTTTTTTCTTTAGAATGTGGCGGCAGTTGTGTATGACTTTTGATGGATTACGAAGATGTTCTAATACATCTCCAAATAATATATAATCAAATTTAATGTCATTCCAGAGATCAACAGATTCTTCTATATTAGCTGTTTTTACTGAAGCAATGTGCGAAGCAATTTTCGCAGAAATAGGGTTAATTTCTATACCATATAGTGTTGAGTTTGGATAAAGTGCTTGTATAGCCAGTAAAGTTGCGCCACAATCGCAACCAATTTCAAGAACATTAAGTTCTTTATCAATTGGTTCGTTAATCATGCTGATAAGATTACTGCTTGGTATAGTGTTAATGTAATTCATGTGCCATTTTTGTCTGATATATGCTAAATCACAATTACGGTTAGTGGGGGAATAATAGGAATTATGATTGCCAATATAATATTGATATACATTATCTGCCATATAAGTAAATTGATCATTTAAAATGTTATTTATACAGAAGTCTGTCAAACATAACTCATCTGATATAATTTGTGAATCAAATAATGTATGTTCAGATAATAATTTATGGCTCAATAAAATAGTGTTGATTTCAGGTTTAATAATTTTGAATAAATTTATTTTAGATACATCGGTGTTATTTACGTAGTTTAATGCCGCAGAAAAAGAGTGTATATCATTGCTGATATCTAATATATTTTGCGGGCATACAGCATATATACCATTATCTGGGTTTAATGCTGACGAAAGTTTTTTTAATGTTTCAGGAAGAAGAAAGCTGTCAGGGTCTAATATGAGTATATCATTTTGAGTATTAACAAATTCTGAAATGCATGTGTTGAGAATTAAAGAATAATTTTCAATTTTATCATCACATATTATGTAGTTTAAGCGTGATTGAGAAACAAGAAAATCGCATAAATTATCAGAAGAGTGGTTATCAACTATTGTTATTGAATCCATACTGATGTTGTGAATTGAAGATAATTGTTCAATCTGAGATTTAATGATTTCTTTTTTGTTGTGCGCAATCATTATAACAGAGATATTATTCATATATTTCCTTTCATTGACATGTGTTTTATAGTTCTTATTATATACTAATTTAGTTGGCAATTAAATTTAAAAATGATAATATAATACATTATAACAGTTATTGTGTAGCATAACAATTGACGATAGAAGAACGGAGAAAATCATGACAGATAAGAATACATTTTATAATATGTTAAAGAGTAATGCCGAGAGCCAGCCAGACGCTGTGGCTGTCGTTTATGATACGATGAAGGTTACTTATGCGAAGCTTTTTGATGATGTAACTAAGAAGGCATTACATTTTCAGAAATTTGAAGGAAAGAGGATTGCAATATTCGGGCCGGCTTCATATAGATGGATTGTTAATATGTTCGGAACGATTGTTGCGGGAAAGGAGCTTGCACTTGTTGATTTCTTCCTTCCTCATGATTCGAGGGTTGACCTTCTTAAGAAGACGGAAGTTAATTATACACTGACATCTACTAACCAGTATATTCTCTCTGATGAGAATTCTATTATCATATCAAGTGCTGAGAAGGATAATGTTGACGGACTTATATATGATGAGAATACGCAGGAGGGCGATATTATCATGTTTACGGCTACAGCTAATGAATGTGATAAGCCGGTTGTTCTGTCTGTTGATAATATTCTTAATGCGGTTATGGCGATAAACAGCAGGGTTGAATGTACAAGTGATGATATTGTGCTTGCACAGATTTCGCTTCATAATGAATTTGGATTTATATACAGCCTCATATGGCCTCTGTATAATGGTGCTATGGTGTGTATAGGCAGAGGCTTAAGACATGTTGATGCAGATACTTATTATTATAATCCAACTATTCTTATAGGTACTCCTTCTATGATTGACTATCAGCGAGCTATAAGTGGGTTTAATAAAGAACTCAATACTATTATCATAGGTGGTGCAAGCTGCCCGTTCAGACTTTTTGAGAATCTCTGTGACAGTGATTTGAAGGTTTATAATATATATGGAATGACAGAGACTTCGGGTTGTGTAGGGGTTAATGAGCTTTACGATGGTTCGTATACTCTTTTTGATAATAATGCAGTATCTATTGCTGATGATGGAGAGATTATTGTAAGTGGACCATGTGTCATGAAAGGCTATTATAATGACGTGGAGTCTACTGAAAATGTATTAAAGGATGGAGTATATCATACAGGTGATTACGGAAGGATTAACAATGCCGGCAGACTTGTTCTGTTGCAGCGTAATCCGGATATTATTCTGTTGCCTACGGGTGAGAAGATAAGCCGTGTAAGAACTAATGAACAGATTACAGCTATTAATGGAGTTGCAGAAGGCTTTATAATATTTTACAATAACAGGCTTACGGCGGTTATTGTGCCTATTGATAAGAGTGCAACTGAGGATATATTCAAGAGACGTATTGACAAGTATAACGAGAAAAAAGGTTACCGCTGGGAAATTCAGAAGATTGTGTTAAGAAAAGAACCTTTGCCAAGAAAGTCTGATGGCACGGTTGATGAGGAAGCTGTATGTGAGTTTATTGGTGATTGATTAAACGAGGCGGTGCTGGTTTGAAGTTTGATAATGATTTTTTTAATACAGAAGTAAGAGAGGGTTTTGAAATATCTTCTATGATGAAGAGAGCATGGGCTGCGCAGATGGAAGTATTTCAGGTTGTATCTGATATATGTAACAGAAATGGAATAAGGTATTTTGCAGACTTTGGTACATTGCTTGGGGCTGTGAGACATAAGGGAATGATTCCATGGGATGATGATATTGACATCAGCCTTATGAGAGATGAATACAATGAACTTATCAGGATTCTTCCTGGGGAACTGCCATACGGCTTTGTAGTTGCAGGCATGTATGCTGATTGTGAGCGTTTGCAAAATGCAGCATTTGTTCCACAGTTAAGAGTTATTGCAGATGAAGAATTATGGAATTTTAATGATTATATGAAGTATTTTCATGGATTTCCATATCAGAGGGTTGGGATAGATATTTTTCCGTTGGATTATATTTCTAAAGACAAAGAATTTGCAGACATGCAGAAGCAGATTATAAAGCTTGGAATGGAAATTTTAGGGAAATGGAATGAATTAAATAGAGAGGGTTCTTTAGATAAATTTGTTTCTGAGTTTGGTCAATTATGTAATGTTAATATTGAATTAAGAGAAGATACTAAGAATTATATATGGAAACTGATAGATAAAGTATCTTCGTTATGTTACAGAGATGAAGCTGACTATGTAAGCAGCATGGCTTTATGGATTGATAATGACAGTTATAAGATGCGTAAAGAGTGCTTTGATGATGTAATAGAAATGCCGTTTGAGAATTTTGTGGTTAAAGCACCAAAAAATTATGATGAAGTGCTTAAGGCTGAGTTTGGCGATTATATGATTCCAGTAAAAGGCACAGCGGATCATACGTATCCATTTTACGGTCACATGGAGCAGGAATTGATTAAGCAGATTAGAAGAGTTGGTTTTAAAGGCAGTGTTGATGAATTTTGTGAAGAAGTTGCCAGTGGAAGGTTAAGAGTGTAGCATTTTCACATGTGATTAATATTAACTTTCCACCAATCCAGCCGATATATATTCTATAAGTTCATAAAGAAAGGTGATTAGAATCATGGATGATTACAGACAGCAGCAGATAGATGTACTTAAGGAAGCTGTTCCTTACAGCGAGAAGCTTATTGGAGCAATAGAGAAAGTCTCAGAAGAACTTTCAGGAGTTCCTTTTCCAGAGACTCATGATGCGGTGAATGTTATTATTGAAGGGCTTAACTGGCTTTTTGAAGTATATAATGGAACTAAGGATATTATTGAGGCTGGGGCAGTTGACGAGGCAGAAGCTAATTCTGGTGTTAAGGAGCTTTCAGAGGCTGTAAAGGCTGATGATGATGTGGATGTTTCTAAAGCACTTGTAAGGCTTAGTACATTTGTTAAGCAGTTACATGATGCAGGAAGCAGACTGATTAATGAATAATAAGAAACATAAAGGCATCCGCCGGTTTATGTATTACATGAACCAGACGGATGCCTTATTTTATATTATGGTAGTTAGATATAGCCATTAAACATCATGCCTGAGTAGGCAGAAAGATTATAAGGGTCATTCACAGGCTTATGTGGATTCTTATAAGCGACAATCTTATTGTTTACATAGTTCATAGGGTTGATGGAGATATCATCAGCCTTTCTTTGGATTGATTTCTTGAATGAATCCAAAGCGTTAAATACATCGGAAAGTGTGCCGTCAGAAGCAGCTTTCTGAATAACCACCTTATTAACTTCAAGCGAACCCTCATCACTTACTGTAAGTCCATTGCGTTCAAGCTGTGGCTGGTAAGCCTTCATTATTCTTGAAAATTCTTTCTTTAACTTGGCATTGCCCTCAAACTTATCGTTCTCTTTATCTGCGGCGATGGAAACAAGTCTGTTGTAGCCGGAAACAAGTTCTGTAATGCTTTCTGTGATTGAATCAGCATCATCTTTAAGACTGATGGTTGCCGGCTTGTCAGTTGTATTATGAAATGATATTGCAAATGTTTTGTTAATTGTTATGTCATTCGAAGCAGATGAGCGTTCTTCTCCATTGACAGAAAAGATTGCATTGCTAGGATACTGTGTTACACGGTCAAGACCATATGTTTCAATGAAGTTAGTGTTCTTCTCCATAGTAGGCTCATCAAAACCTTCCACGAAATCAGGATTGTCTGTCTGAATATCGTTATTAGGCCTGATGTTAAATATTGTAGGCTTGATTACACTTACACCTGTCATGTCTGATTCAATGTTCAGCGCAGTATTGCCGAGGCTGTCTTCACTTACAGAAGCATTAAGTCCGATATTGGAACGGTTAATAAGTCTGGCAAGCTTGTTCTGTATGTCAGAATTGCTCTCTTCCTCATCTACATTAAACTGGAATTCATAGGTCAGATTATTGATGTTCAAATCAAATGAATAATCTCCTGGCTTAACTGTGCGGCTGTTAGGCTGCAGGTAATGTCCGGTATTAATCTGGCTTGTTGCAAGCTGGCGGACTTCTATATCAAGGCTTGTATCATCGGCAGATGAGCTGTCGCCTATAAATGTGGCTGTTACCGCATCAGGATTGTCTGACACTGCTGATTTCTTAAATACCATGCCGTGACCGTCGCTTCCTGAAAGCTCATTGGCAATGTTACTTAATTCTCTGGCATTCTCTTTAAGGTCGATTGCATATTTCTGCGCAGCCTCTGACATATCTGCCTTATATGTAGGAGTCTGACTGTTAGATTTCAGAACTCTGCCATATGTATTCTTTAATTGTGCTTTAGTGTGTGTATCGTACTTTGAGTTAGTCTTATGTCCATACTGGGCAAGATAATAGCTGTACACGCTGCTGATCATAACAGTCACCTCCTTGTCTGTAATAATCGGTAGAAAATGTAAGGAAATCCATTTCCTTATATATATCGTATGTTTTTGTACAAATATTATAATATGAAGTTCATTTTTTGTCACTATATTTTCTTTAAAAAAGTTGTTGACGAGTTGGAATGTACTGTGCTATATTAGAACGGCTATGGAAGCGGTCTTTTTTGCGTGCCTGAATTTCAACAACCCAACATTGATTAGGCGGGCAAAGAAACCAATTGGTGTTTTAACACCTACAAAAATAATAATTGGAGGTGGAAGTTGTGCGAGTAAAGATAACATTGGCATGTACTGAGTGTAAACAGCGCAATTACAACATGACTAAGGAAAAGAAAGCTCATCCAGACAGAATGGAAACAAAGAAGTATTGTAAGTTCTGTAAATCACACACATTACACAAGGAAACAAAGTAATTAGTACAGTGAGGAGTATTTCATGGGTGATACTGTAAAAGCTAAGAAGCAGAAAAAGAACTGGTTCAAAGGTTTAAAAGCTGAATTTTCAAAAATTATTTGGCCAGACCGTCAGTCGCTTACTAAGGAAACTGTAGCTGTATTGGCTGTGTCCGTATTATTAGGTGTAATCATTGCAGTTGTGGATTTAATTGTCCGCTTTGGAATTGAGTTCATTGTAAAATAAGGAATAGGTGATTGTATGGATGACGCAAAATGGTATGTAGTTCACACTTACTCAGGTTATGAGAACAAGGTGAAGGCTAACATTGAGAAGACAGTTGAAAACAGAAATCTTCACGATCAGATTCTTGAAGTTATCGTTCCACTTGAAACAGTAGTGGAGATCAAGGATGGCTCTAAGAAAGCTGCTCAGAAGAAAATGTTTCCTGGATACGTTCTTGTGAAGATGGTAATGAACGACGATAGTTGGTATGTTGTCAGAAACACAAGAGGTGTTACAGGGTTTGTTGGTCCTGGATCAAAGCCAGTACCACTTACACCAACAGAAATTAAGAATCTCGGCATAAGCCTTGAGGAAGAACAGGAAGTTAAGCCTGTTATCCAGTTCGCTGGCAAGGTCGGCGATAAGGTTATGATCCTCTCTGGTGCATGGGAAGATACAGTTGGTGAGATTACCAATATTAATGAGGGCAAGCAGTGCCTTACAATTAATGTTGAGATGTTCGGTCGTGAAACACCGGTCGAGATTGATTTCACAGATGTGAAGTTATTGTAAGAAGCAGTCCCGATCCTGGGACGTGGGAGACCAGAATGAATTTACTGTGTAAATTCATTCACAAGAATCGCACGATGGTCAATTCTTGAAGGATGGATAGCAGGGTAATATTATGATGGTCGCCAATTACCACATTTATTTTTAGGAGGTGCCAAAATGGCAAAGAAAGTAACAGGATATATTAAATTACAGATTCCTGCCGGCAAGGCTACACCAGCTCCACCAGTTGGTCCAGCACTTGGTCAGCACGGTGTTAACATCGTAGAATTCACAAAGCAGTTCAATGCTAAGACAGCAGATCAGGGAGATCTTATCATACCTGTAGTTATTACAGTTTATGCTGATAGAAGCTTCAGCTTTATTACAAAGACTCCACCTGCAGCAGTACTTCTTAAGAAGGCTTGCAACATTAAGTCAGGATCAGGCGTACCTAACAAGACTAAGGTTGCCACTATTAAGAGAGCAGAAGTTCAGAAGATCGCTGAGCTTAAGATGCCAGATCTTAACGCTGCATCTATCGAAGCAGCTACTTCTATGATCGAAGGAACAGCTAAGAGTATGGGTATCGTTGTAGAAGACTAATCTACATTTGATTCATGATTATTGTGGGAGGAAAGATAGAATCCTTCCGATATTACCACTAGGAGGTTTATAATGAAAAGAGGAAAGAAATACGTTGAGGCAGCCAAGAATATTGACCGCCAGACATTATATGAAGCAGCAGACGCTATCTCATTAGTAAAGAAGAACGCTACTGCTAAATTCGACGAGACAATCGAAGCACATATCAGAACAGGTTGTGATGGACGTCACGCTGAGCAGCAGATCAGAGGAGCTGTTGTTCTTCCACACGGAACAGGTAAGACTGTACGTGTATTAGTATTTGCTAAGGGTGCTAAGGCTGATGAGGCTCTTGCAGCTGGAGCAGATTTCGTTGGTGGCGAGGAGCTTATTCCTAAGATCCAGAACGATAACTGGTTCGAGTTCGACGTTGTTGTTGCAACTCCAGATATGATGGGTGTTGTTGGTCGTCTTGGTCGTGTACTTGGTCCTAAGGGATTAATGCCAAACCCTAAGGCTGGTACAGTTACTATGGATGTAACAAAAGCTGTTAATGATATCAAGGCTGGTAAGATCGAGTACAGACTTGACAAGACTAATATCATTCACGTGCCAATTGGTAAGGCTTCATTCACAGAGGAGCAGTTATCAGACAACTTCCAGGCTATTATGGATGCAATCGTTAAGGCTAAGCCATCTTCACTTAAGGGAGCTTATCTTAGAAGTGTAGTTCTCACTTCTACTATGGGACCTGGTGTTAAGTTAAGCACAGCCAAGTATGTGGGTTAATCAGATTTTTGATTAAAAACGGTTGACATTAATATATTTTGATAGTATACTATCAGCTTGTGAGCAGCATTTTGCTGTTAACATAATATTTTGCCGTAGACAGCAGGTCCGGATTCAGTATTACTGATGATGGTTAAAGGTAACACGCCTACCGAGGATTTAAGGATTTGATTAATTATTCCCTCTCTGTCGCTGGCAGAGAGGGTTTTGTTTGTAGGGAAACTATAGACGAATAATCTTCACTTAGGCAAAATCGCTTCTATATGAAGCAAGAATCTAACAGGAGGTAATTATTCATGGCTATTTTAAAGAATGTAGGCCTTAAGACATCTACTATCGATGAGATTAAAGATAACTTTGACGGCGCTCAGGGCGTTGTTGTAGTTAACTACAGCGGTCTTACAGTAGAACAGGATACACAGCTTCGTAAGCAGTTAAGAGAAGCTGGTGTGGTTTATAAGGTTTATAAGAACACTTTAGTAAAGAGAGTTGTTGCTGGAACAGAGTTCGAGCCAATTACTGATGCTCTTGAAGGAACTAATGCTATTGCATTCTGCAAGACAGATGCTACAGCACCTGCAAGAATATTAGCTAACTTTGCTAAGACAGCTAATGCTCTTGAGTTAAAGTGTGGCGTTGTTGAAGGAACATTCTACGATGCAGCAGGTATCGCTACAATCGCTACTATCCCTTCAAGAGAGGAACTTCTTTCAAAGTTACTTGGAAGTATCCAGTCACCTATTACAAACTTTGCTCGTGTTATTAAGCAGATTGCTGAGAAGAACGAGGAAGTTGCTTAATCAGTTTAACACTGAATTAACTATGAAAGCAGCATAGATACTCTTTCAATTTTAGAATAATATTAAAAAGGAGATTATAATAATGACAACACAGGAAATCATTGAAGTTATTAAAGGTTTATCAGTATTAGAGCTTAACGATTTAGTTAAGGCTTGTGAAGAAGAATTCGGCGTATCTGCAGCAGCAGGCGTTGTAGTTGCAGCAGCAGGTGCTGGCGCAGCAGCAGCTGAGGAGAAGACAGAATTTGATGTAGAGCTTACAGAAGCTGGAGATCAGAAGGTTAAGGTTATCAAGGTTGTTCGTGAAATCACAGGTCTTGGATTAAAGGAAGCTAAGGACGTTGTTGATGGCGCACCTAAGGTTGTTAAGGAGCAGGCTTCTAAGGAAGAGGCTGAGGAAATCAAGAAGAAGCTTGAAGAAGTTGGAGCTAAGGTTACTCTTAAGTAATTCACTTGATTGTTCTAATGAATATAATAAGAAAGACAGCGGGCCTTCACGGCTCCTGTCTTTTCTTTTTTCTATAAATCACATCTTTATTTTATTATGCCAGCTATGGCAGAAACACTATTATCTTTATACAATTCTGAATATTCATGGAAATTTTTAAAAATCCCTTGACATATATATATCTTTGATGTACTATGGACAATGCACTATTGTGGTAAATTGTGCTTATTCTTTGCACATTTACTGATAATGTAATATATTAATGTGAAGAAAACTAAGGGGTGAAACGTCAATGGAGAAAAACAGATTACGCCCAATAACGTCGGGCAAGGCAATGCGTATGAGTTTCTCAAGACAGAAAGAAGTTCTTGAGATGCCTAACCTTATTGAGGTGCAGAAGGATTCTTACCAGTGGTTTTTGAATGAAGGCTTGAAAGAGGTCTTTGATGACATATCTCCAATTGCAGACTATAATGGAAGATTAAGTCTGGAATTCGTAGATTTTGCGTTATGTGAAGACGAAGTTAAGTATTCAATTGAAGAGTGTAAAGAAAGAGATGCTACATATGCAGCGCCTCTTAAGGTTACAGTAAGACTTCATAACAAAGAGACAGAAAGCATCAGCGAGCATGAGATTTTCATGGGAGACCTGCCATTAATGACTAAGACAGGTACATTTGTAATTAATGGTGCTGAACGAGTTATTGTCAGCCAGTTGGTACGTTCACCTGGTATTTATTATGATATACAGAAAGATAAGTATGGTAAGATTTTCTTGTACAGCTGTCAGGTAATTCCTAACAGAGGTGCATGGTTAGAGTATGAAACAGATGCTAATGATATATTCTATGTTAAGGTTGACCGTAATAAGAAGGTTCCTATTACTGTTCTTATCAGAGCATTAGGATTTGGTACTAATGCGGAGATTCTTGATATTTTTGGCGAGGAACCTAAGCTTCTTGCTACTATGGAGAAGGATACTTCTACTAACTATCAGGAAGGTATTCTTGAACTTTATAAGAAGTTAAGACCAGGAGAACCATTATCTGTAGAGAGTGCTGAAGCACTTATTTCAGGTATGTTCTTTGACCCAAGAAGATATGATCTTGCACACGTAGGAAGATATAAGTTTAATAAGAAGCTTTCTTTCAAGAGCAGAATTACAGGACAGGTTCTTGCTGAGGATGTTGTTGATGAGAACGGAACTGTTATTGCAACAGCAGGTGAGAAGCTTACAAGAGAATCAGCACAGGCTATTCAGGATGCAGCTGTTCCTTCAGTATTCATTACTGTAGAAGTTAAGGCTGCTGATGGTACAGTATCTGACAGAGTTGTTAAGATTCTTTCTAACCGTGCGGTTGATATTACTAAATGGGTTGATATCAGCGAAGAAGAAGCTAAGGAGCTTGGTGTAACAGAGTATGTATACTATCCTGTTCTTGCACAGATTCTTGCTGAGAATGAATCTTTAGAGGATATTAAGGAAGCTATTACTAAGAACATTGCTGACCTTATTCCTAAGCATATTACAGTAGAAGATATTCTTGCTTCTATTAATTATAATATGCACCTTGAATATGGTGTTGGTACTAAGGATGATATCGATCACCTTGGAAACAGACGTATCAGAGCTGTAGGAGAGCTTCTTCAGAACCAGTTCAGAATTGGTATCTCAAGAATGGAAAGAGTTGTCCGTGAGAGAATGTCTACACAGGATCTTAGCGGAATATCTCCACAGTCACTTATTAATATTAAGCCTGTAACAGCTGCTATTAAGGAATTCTTCGGAAGTTCGCAGTTGTCACAGTTCATGGATCAGAATAACCCTCTTAGTGAGATTACTCATAAGAGACGTCTTTCAGCCCTTGGTCCTGGTGGTCTTTCAAGAGATCGTGCAGGTTTCGAGGTTCGAGATGTACACTATACCCATTATGGTAGAATGTGTCCTATCGAGACTCCTGAAGGACCTAACATTGGTCTTATTAACTCTCTTGCATCTTATGCAAGAATTAATGAATATGGATTTGTTGAAGCTCCTTATCGTATTGTAGATAAGTCTGATCCTAAGAATCCAAGAGTTACTGATGAAGTTCGTTACTTCACAGCTGATGAGGAAGATGATTTCCATGTAGCACAGGCTAATGCTGAGATTGATGAGAATGGTTATTTCGTAAGAAATACTGTATCTGGACGTTACAGAGAAGAAACTTCTCAGTTCGATAAGAGCCAGATTGATCTTATGGATGTATCTCCTAAGATGGTATTCTCAGTTGCTACATCAATGATTCCATTCCTTCAGAATGATGACTGTACACGTGCCCTCATGGGTTCTAACATGCAGCGTCAGGCCGTACCTCTTCTTATGACAGAAGCTCCTGTTATCGGAACTGGTATTGAGAATAAGACTGCTGTTGACTCAGGCGTATGTGTAGTTGCAGAGGCTGATGGTGTTGTTCTTTCTTCTGAATCTAACAAGATTGTTATCAGAGAAAAGGATGGCAAGGCGCGCGAATACAAGCTTACTAAGTTCTCAAGAAGTAACCAGAGTAACTGCTATAACCAGAGACCTATTGTTTTCAAGGGTGATGAGGTTAAGGCAGGAGATGTTATTGCTGATGGTCCATCTACATCTAATGGTGAGATTGCTCTCGGTAAGAACCCTCTTATCGGTTTCATGACTTGGGAAGGTTATAACTACGAGGATGCTGTACTTCTTAGTGAGCGTCTCGTAAGAGATGATGTGTATACATCTATTCATATTGAAGAATATGAGACAGAAGCAAGAGATACTAAGTTAGGACCTGAAGAGATTACAAGAGATCTTCCTTCAACAGGTTCAGACGCTGTCAAGGATCTTGATGAGAACGGTATTATCCGCGTTGGTGCTGAGGTAAGAGCCGGAGATATTCTTGTTGGAAAGGTTACTCCTAAGGGTGAGACAGAGCTTACTGCTGAAGAGAGACTTCTTAGAGCTATCTTTGGTGAGAAGGCAAGAGAAGTAAGAGATACTTCACTTAAGGTACCTCATGGTGCTTATGGTATCGTCGTTGCTGTTAAGACATTTACAAGAGAGAACGGAGATGAACTCTCACCAGGAGTTAACAAGTCCGTTCGTATATATATTGCACAGAAGAGAAAGATTGGCGTTGGTGATAAGATGGCTGGTCGTCATGGTAACAAGGGTGTCGTTTCAAGAGTACTTCCTGTTGAAGATATGCCATTCCTTCCTAATGGCCGTCCTCTTGATATCGTACTTAACCCACTGGGCGTTCCTTCACGAATGAACATTGGACAGGTCCTTGAGATTCATTTGAGTCTTGCTGCCAAGGTACTTGGATTTAACATTTCTACACCAGTATTCGATGGTGCAGATGAGAATGATATTATGGATACTCTTGATATGGCAAATGCTTATGCTAACCATCCATTCGATGATGAAGAGCTTGCAGCCCAGAAGGCTGAGGCTGAGAAGAATGGCGAAGAATATCCTGAGGATATGGTTACATTTACAGCACAGTATAAAGATGTTCTTAATAAAGAGGTATTTGATTACCTTTCAGAACACAGAGATCACAGAGCTGAGTGGAAGGGTGTTCCAATCGGCCGTGATGGTAAAGTAAGACTTAGAGATGGTAGAACAGGTGAGTACTTCGACAGCCCTGTAACTATCGGATTCATGCATTACTTAAAGCTTCATCATCTTGTTGATGATAAGATTCATGCACGTTCAACTGGTCCTTACTCACTTGTAACTCAGCAGCCACTTGGTGGTAAGGCTCAGTTCGGTGGACAGAGATTCGGAGAGATGGAAGTTTGGGCACTTGAGGCTTATGGTGCTGCTTATACTCTTCAGGAAATCCTTACTGTTAAGTCTGATGATGTTGTAGGACGAGTTAAGACTTACGAAGCTATTATTAAGGGTGAGAATATTCCTGAACCAGGAGTTCCAGAATCATTCAAGGTTCTTCTTAAGGAACTTCAGTCACTCGCACTTGATGTTAGAGTTCTTGATCAGGACAACAATGAAGTCAGACTTCTTGAGAGTTCTGAATATGAAGTTACTGATTTCAAGAAGGTTCTTGATGAAGGTAATGGATACAGAAGAAACAGCAGAGAGGAAGAGGCAGAGTACAAGGCTGGCGGTATGTCAACAGTTACTCTTAATGAAGATGGAACAGAAGATGCTGTAGATTCAGATGATGAAGCTGATTTTGATATGGCCGATGATTTTGATGATGATTACGGCGATGGCAATTCAGATGAATATTAATTAGAAGGGAGCACTATAATGGCAGAAGAAATTAAATCAAATAAGTCAATGAAATTTGATAAGATTCAGATTAAGCTTGCTTCTCCTGAGAATATTTTGGAGTGGTCTCATGGTGAGGTTACCAAACCTGAAACAATTAACTATAGAACACTTAAGCCAGAAAAGGACGGACTTTTCTGCGAAAGAATATTTGGTCCTAGCAAGGACTGGGAGTGCCACTGCGGTAAGTATAAGAAGATTAAGGACAAGGGTATTGTCTGCGATAAATGTGGTGTTGAGGTTACTAAGGCCAGCGTAAGAAGAGACCGTATGGGTCATATCCATCTTGCTGCACCAGTATCTCACATCTGGTACTTCAAGGGTATTCCTAGCCGCATGGATCTCATTCTTGATATTGGTCCTAAGAACCTTGAAAAGGTATTATATTTTGCTTCATATATTGTAATTGATCCAGGTGAAACAGATATTCCTTTCAAGAAGATTCTTTCAGAGACTGAATACAGAGAACTCTGTGAGCAGTACGGAAGCAAGGCTTTCCGTGTTGGTATGGGAGCTGAGGCAATCCTCGAGCTCCTACAGATGGTTAACCTTGAAGAAGAAGAAGTAAGACTTAAGGAAGAACTTGCTAACACTACTTCTCAGAAGGCTGCCAGACTTATAAAGAGAATTGAAGTTGTTGAAGCATTTAAGAATGCAGGAACTAAGCCTGAGTGGATGATTCTTACAGAAATCCCTGTAATTCCACCAGATTTAAGACCTATGGTCCAGCTTGATGGTGGACGTTTTGCAACTTCAGATCTTAATGATCTTTATAGAAGAATTATTAACAGAAATAACAGACTTGCAAGACTTCTTGAGCTTGGAGCTCCTGAAATTATTGTACGTAACGAGAAGAGAATGCTTCAGGAAGCTGTTGATGCTCTTATCGATAATGGACGTAGAAATGGTCGTCCAGTAACAGGTCCTGGTAACAGAGCGCTTAAGTCTTTATCAGATTTATTAAAGGGTAAGCAGGGACGTTTCAGACAGAACCTTCTTGGTAAGCGAGTTGACTACTCAGGACGTTCAGTTATCGTTGTTGGACCAGAACTTAAGATTTATCAGTGTGGTCTTCCTAAGGAAATGGCTATTGAGTTATTCAAGCCATTTGTTATGAGAGAATTAGTAAGGCGTGGTCTTGCTGAGAACATAAAGAAAGCCAAGAAGAGCGTAGAGCATCTTGAGACAGAAGTATGGGATGTACTTGAAGATGTTATCAAAGAGCATCCAGTTATGCTTAACCGTGCTCCTACACTTCACAGACTTGGTATTCAGGCTTTCGAGCCAATCCTTGTAGAAGGTAAGGCTATTAAGCTTCATCCACTTGTATGTACAGCGTTCAATGCCGATTTCGATGGTGACCAGATGGCTGTCCATCTTCCACTTTCTGTTGAGGCTCAGGCAGAGTGCAGATTTATGCTTCTTTCACCTAACAACCTTCTTAAGCCATCTGATGGTGGTCCTGTTGCTGTTCCTTCACAGGATATGGTACTTGGTATTTACTACCTTACACAGGAAAGACCAGGCGCAAAGGGCGAGGGTAAGATTTTTAAGAGCATTAATGAAGCAGTTCTTGCTTATGAGAATGGTGTAATTACATTACATGCCAAGATTATGGTTCATGTAACTAAGAATGTTAACGGAGAAGAGCTTTCAGGTAATATTGAGTCTACACTTGGAAGACTTATATTTAATGAGATTCTCCCTCAGGATTTAGGATATGTTGACAGAAGCAAGGAAGAGAATTTATTACTTCCAGAAGTTGATTTCCATGTAGGAAAGAAGCAGCTTAAGGATATCTTACAGCATGTTATCAATACTCATGGTACTACAACAACTGCAGAGGTTCTTGATGATATCAAGGCTATGGGTTATAAGTACTCTACCAGAGCTGCCATGACTGTTTCTATTTCTGAGATGACAGTGCCACCAGTTAAGAAGCAGCTTCTTGCTGAGGCAGAAAAGAAAGTTGAACAGATTACTGTTAAATATAACAGAGGTCAGGCTACTGACGAGGAAAGACATAAGAATGTTATCCGCGTATGGCAGGAGACTGATGATAAGATTAAGGATGCCCTTCTTCAGGGTCTTGATAAATATAACAACATCTTCATGATGGCTGACTCAGGTGCCCGTGGTTCTAACCAGCAGATTAAGCAGTTAGCAGGTATGCGTGGTTTGATGGCTGATACATCAGGTAACACTATCGAACTTCCTATCAAGTCAAACTTCCGTGAAGGTCTTGATGTTCTGGAATACTTTATTTCAGCTCACGGTGCCCGTAAAGGACTTTCAGATACAGCCCTTCGTACAGCCGATTCAGGATACCTTACAAGAAGACTTGTTGATGTTTCTCAGGATCTTATTATCAGAGAGACAGATTGTAGCGCAGGTAAGCAGATACCTGGTATGTATGTTTACTCATTTGTTAATAACAGAGCTACTAACTCAAGTGATGCCAAGGAAGATATCCTTGAGCCATTACAGGAGCGTATTACAGGAAGATACTTAGCTGAGGATATTGTTGACCCGGCTACAGGCGAGGTTATTGTTGAAGCTAACCATCTTGTAACTCCTAAGAGAGCAGAAGCTATTATTAAGACTGGTGTTGATAAGGTTAAGATTAGAACAATCCTTACTTGCCGTTCACACATTGGTGTATGTGCTAAATGTTATGGAACTAACATGGCAACTGGTCAGACTGTTCAGGTTGGTGAAGCTGTTGGTATTATCGCAGCCCAGTCAATCGGTGAGCCTGGTACACAGCTTACTATGAGAACATTCCATACAGGTGGTGTTGCCGGTGATAACATTACTCAGGGTCTTCCTAGAGTAGAAGAGCTTTTCGAGGCAAGAAAGCCTAAGATGCTTGCTGTACTTGCTGAGTTTGGCGGAACTGTAAGTATTGTTAAGACTGAGAAGAAGACTGAAATCGTTATAACTGATGATGAAGGTAATTCAAAGGCTTATCCATTATCTAAGGATACAAGAGAAAAGGTTGTTGAAGGACAGGTTGTTGCTAAGGGTGAGGAAATCACAGAGGGTTCTGAGAATCCACATGATATCGTAAGAATTCTTGGTGTAAGAGCTGTTCAGGATTATCTCCTTCGTGAAGTTCAGAAGGTTTACCGTATCCAGGGTGTTGATATCAATGATAAGCATATTGAGCTTATCGTTCGTCAGATGCTTAAGAAGATAGTTGTTGATGAAGCTGGAGATTCTAAGTTCCTTCCAGGATCACAGGTTGATACAATTGAGTTCCAGGAAGTTAATGAGAGACTCGAGGAAGAAGGAAAGACACCTGCTACAGGTACTCCGATTATCCTTGGTATTACTAAGGCTTCACTTGCTTCTACATCATTTATGTCAGCAGCTTCATTCCAGGAGACTACTAAGGTTCTTACTGATGCAGCTATTAACGGAAAGATTGATCCTCTTATTGGTCTTAAAGAGAATGTTATTATTGGTAAGCTTATCCCTGCCGGTACAGGTATGAAGCGTTATCAGGATATCAAGATCAGTTCTACAGATAACTACATCGAAGAGGATGAGGAAGAATCTGGTGAAGATGAGCTTGTGTTCACACAGGAAGATTAATTCATTAATATAATATCAGGCGTGTCAGGTTGTAATAATCTGGCACGCTTTTTATTTTATTTTTTTGAAAAAATGCTTGACACTGAATTTGCAAATATATATACTAATAAAGCGTGCGAATAGGCAAGTACTATTTTTGTGCTGTTTTGGTGACAAAACATTTTCTTAGTTGATACTAAGATGCAACCATTCATTATTCTAATTTCGGGAGGTGAAAACGGAATGCCAACATTTAACCAGTTAGTAAAACAGGGAAGAAAGACTGCAGTAAAGAAGTCTACAGCACCAGCTCTTCAGAAGGGTTACAACTCTCTTCAGAAGAAGGCAACAGATATCTCTTCTCCACAGAAGAGAGGTGTTTGTACAGCTGTTAAGACTGCTACACCTAAGAAGCCTAACTCAGCTCTTAGAAAGATCGCCAGAGTACGTCTTTCTAATGGTATCGAGGTAACATCTTACATCCCAGGTGAGGGACACAATCTTCAGGAACATAGTGTTGTTCTTATAAGAGGTGGAAGAGTAAAGGATTTACCAGGTACAAGATACCACATCATCAGAGGAACACTTGATACAGCAGGTGTTGCAAAGAGAAGACAGGCTCGTTCTAAGTACGGTGCTAAGAGACCTAAGGACGCTAAGTAATTAAGCCTGAATTAAGACACGCATTTATATGAATGCATGCAAGTTTTACAATTTGCAAGAGTCAGATTTGTAAGAATCTGATTTTTACGAACAAATTAAATTTTGAATTGTGCCGGAATTAGATTAATCAAGAGGTTGCAGGTTAATATATACGGCGCGAACACATTTTTTATTTGTGAGTACCTATGATTTAATAAATTTATTAAGGAGGGAAGAACCGTGCCACGTAAAGGACATACACAGAAAAGAGATGTATTAGCAGATCCTATTTACAACAATAAGGTAGTTACTAAGCTTATCAACAACATTATGCTTGATGGTAAGAGAGGAGTAGCTCAGAAGATTGTTTACGGTGCTTTTGATAGAGTTGCAGCTAAGACTGAGAGACCAGCTATCGAAGTATTTGAAGAAGCTATGAACAATATTATGCCAGTTCTTGAAGTTAAGGCTAGACGTATCGGTGGAGCTACTTACCAGGTACCTATCGAAGTTAAGCCAGACAGAAGACAAGCTTTAGCTCTTCGTTGGATGACTACATTCTCTAGAGCAAGAGGCGAGAAGACTATGGAAGAAAGACTCGCTAACGAAATTCTTGATGCAGCTAACAACACAGGTGCATCAGTAAAGAGAAAAGAAGATATGCACAAGATGGCAGAAGCAAACAAGGCTTTTGCTCATTACAGATTCTAATAATAATTATAGGAGGTTTTATCCATGGCTGGAAGAGAATATCCATTGGAGAGAACCAGAAATATCGGAATTATGGCTCATATTGATGCTGGTAAGACAACATTAACAGAGCGTATCCTTTATTATACTGGTGTTAATCACAAGATTGGTGATACTCATGAAGGTACTGCTACTATGGACTGGATGGCCCAGGAGCAGGAGAGAGGTATCACAATCACTTCAGCTGCTACAACATGTCACTGGACACCTGAGAAAGAGGGTAAGCCAGATAAGACACAGCCAGAATACCGTATTAACATTATCGATACTCCAGGACACGTTGACTTCACAGTAGAGGTTGAGCGTTCACTTAGAGTACTTGATGGTGCCGTAGGTGTATTCGATGCACAGAACGGTGTTGAGCCACAGTCAGAGAATGTATGGCGTCAGGCTGATAAGTACAATGTACCTCGTATGGCTTTCATGAACAAGATGGATAAGATGGGTGCTGATTTCTTCGGATCATGCAACCAGCTTATTACAAAGCTTGGAAAGAATCCTGTACTTGTACAGATTCCTATCGGTAAGGAAGATGACTTCCAGGGTATTATCGACTTATTCGAGATGAAGGCTTATGTCTTCAACGGAGATAAGGGTGATGATATCGCTGTTGGTGAGATTCCAGACGATTTAAAGGATCAGGCCCAGGAATATCATGACAAGCTCGTTGAGCAGTGTGCTGAACTTGATGAAGACCTTATGGAGAAGTTCTTTAATGATGAGGAAATTTCAGTTCCAGAGTTAAAGGCTGCTTTAAGAAAGGGTACTATCGAGGGTACAGCTATTCCTTGTCTTTGCGGTACAGCTTATAAGAACAAGGGTGTTCAGAAGCTTCTTGATGCTGTTATCGAGTACATGCCAGCTCCTACAGATATCCCAGATATCACAGGTGTTGACGAAGACGGTAACGAAGTAACAAGAAAGTCATCTGATGAAGAGCCATTTGCAGCTCTTGCATTCAAGATTATGACTGATCCATTCGTTGGTAAGTTAGCATTCTTCAGAGTTTACTCAGGTACATTAAACGGTGGTTCATATGTACTTAATGCTAATAAGAACAAGAAGGAAAGAGTTGGACGTATTCTTCAGATGCACGCCAACCAGAGAAAAGAAATAGATAAGGTTTACTCAGGAGATATCGCTGCTGCAGTAGGTCTTAAGATAACAGTTACAGGTGATACAATCTGTGATGAGCAGCATCCAGTTATCTTAGAGTCTATGGAATTCCCAGAGCCAGTTATCGAACTTGCTATTGAGCCAAAGACTAAGAATGACCAGGGTAAGATGGGTGAAGCTTTAGCAAAGCTTGCTGAAGAAGATCCTACATTCCGTGCTCATACAGATCAGGAAACAGGTCAGACAATCATCGCTGGTATGGGTGAGCTTCACCTTGATATCATCGTTGACAGACTTCTTCGTGAATTCAAGGTAGAAGCTAATGTAGGTGCACCTCAGGTTGCTTACAGAGAATGCTTTACAAAGCCAGTTGATATCGATAGCAAATATGCTAAGCAGTCAGGTGGACGTGGTCAGTATGGTCACTGTAAAGTACGTTTCTCACCACTTGAAGCTAACGTTGATAAGTTCGATGTTGAGACAAAGAATACAGTATTAATTAATGAACCTCCAGTTCTCTTCTGTGAGTCTTCAGTAGTTGGTGGTGCTATTCCTAAGGAATACATTCCTTCAGTTGCTGATGGTATCAGAGAAGCTGCTAACTCAGGTATCTTAGCTGGATTCCCAGTTCTCGGACTTAGAGCAGATATCTATGATGGATCTTACCATGAAGTCGATTCATCAGAAATGGCATTCCACATTGCTGGTTCTATGGCATTCAAGGATGCTATGGCTAAGGCAGCACCTGCCCTTCTTGAGCCTATCATGAAGGTTGAGGTTACTATGCCAGAAGAATACATGGGTGATGTAATCGGTGATATCAACTCACGTAGAGGACGTATTGAGGGTATGGAAGATATCTCAGGTGGTAAGATGATTAAAGCATTCGTTCCACTTGCTGAGATGTTCGGATATGCTACTGACCTTCGTTCTAAGACACAGGGTCGTGGTAACTACTCTATGTTCTTCGATAAGTATGAGCAGGCTCCAAAGTCTGTTCAGGATAAGGTTATTTCTGATAGAAATAAGTAATAACTATAAAAATATAGTTGAAATATTTCACTAAATGAAATATAATAAATATCAGCTATGACAAAGCCCGAGGGGGATACCCCTCAGGGCAATCTAAATATTTTTAGGAGGATTTTAAACAATGGCAAAGGCTAAATTTGAGAGAACAAAACCACATTGTAACATTGGTACAATCGGACACGTAGATCACGGTAAGACTACATTAACAGCTGCTATCACAAAGACTCTTCATGAGAGACTTGGTACAGGTGAGGCTGTTGCATTCGAGAATATTGATAAGGCACCAGAGGAAAGAGAAAGAGGTATCACTATCTCTACAGCTCACGTTGAGTATGAGACAGAGAAGAGACACTATGCACACGTTGACTGTCCAGGACATGCTGATTATGTAAAGAACATGATCACAGGTGCTGCTCAGATGGATGCAGGTATCCTTGTTGTTGCTGCTACTGATGGTGTTATGGCTCAGACAAGAGAGCATATCCTTCTTGCTCGTCAGGTTGGTGTTCCTTACATCGTTGTATTCATGAACAAGTGTGATATGGTTGATGATCCAGAACTTCTTGAATTAGTAGATATGGAAATCAGAGAACTTCTTAACGAGTACGGATTCCCAGGAGATGATACTCCAATCATCCAGGGTTCAGCTCTTAAGGCTCTTGAAGATCCTAACAGCGAATGGGGAGATAAGATCCTTGAGCTTATGCATACTATTGATGAGTATGTTCCAGATCCAGAAAGAGATACAGATAAGCCATTCCTTATGCCTGTAGAGGACGTATTCTCTATCACAGGACGTGGTACTGTTGCTACTGGTAGAGTAGAGAGAGGTGTTCTCCACGTTAATGAGGAAGTTGAAATCGTTGGTATCCACGAAGATATCCGTAAGGTAGTTGTAACTGGTATCGAGATGTTCAGAAAGCTTCTTGATGAGGCTCAGCCAGGTGATAACATTGGTGCACTTCTTAGAGGTGTTCAGAGAGACGAAATCCAGAGAGGACAGGTTCTCTGCAAGCCAGGTTCAATCACACCACACCACAAGTTTACAGCTCAGGTTTACGTATTAACAAAGGACGAAGGTGGACGTCATACTCCATTCTTCAACAACTACAGACCACAGTTCTACTTCAGAACAACTGATGTTACTGGTGTTTGTGAACTTCCAGCTGGTACAGAGATGTGCATGCCTGGTGATAACGTAGAAATGACAGTTGAACTTATCCATAACGTAGCTATGGAGCAGGGTCTTCGTTTCGCTATCCGTGAGGGTGGTAGAACAGTTGGTTCTGGTGCTGTTGCTACAATCATTGAGTAATTGTTATTAATACAGTTCTTTCAAGGGTTTCCGAGGTTATCGGAAACCCTTTTTTGCGCGAGCAGCTCCTTGAGAAGTCATGGGCAGTTCGCAGTCGTGCTCGCGAAGTAATGAGCTAGAATATGATAAAAAGAGGAGTACAACATGCTATACATAATGCGTCATGGCAGGACGGACTGGAATGTACGTCATAAATTGCAGGGAAGAACAGATATACCGCTTAATGATGAAGGCAGAATGATGGCGGCAGAGGCTGGGAAACAGTATTCAGATATACATTTTGACATATGTTACTCATCTCCTTTAGAAAGAGCAAAAGAAACGGCAGAGATTTTCTTGAAGGGAAGAAATGTTCCTGTGTATACAGATGACAGACTTGTTGAGATGGGATTTGGAGTATATGAAGGAATAGAAAATTCATTTGCTATAGATGACTGTCCGATTAATACTCTTTTTAAGAAGCCTGATAAGTATGTTACAGTTGAAGGTGGGGAAAGCTTTGAGGAGCTTTTTGCAAGAACAGGAGAGTTTATAGATAATGTGGTTATGCCACAGGTTAATAGTGGTAAAGATATACTGATTGTTGGTCATGGTGCAATGAACTGCAGTATTATAGCAAAATTCAGAGGAACACCACTGGATAAATTCTGGGATGGAATGACTGATAATTGTCAGGTAGTAAAGCTTATATAATATTATAAAACACAATTTTTACGATTTATTCAGACCAAATCATGCTTGGTTTCGTATATAAGTATAGAAGTTAATAAATGAGACTTTGACTTACAACGGAAGGTTAGGATGGTGATTGGGATGAGTAGGAGAGATGGCAGGAGAAAATACAAAAGAAGAGGAAAAAGGAAGAATCAAATATTCCTTGTAATGATGACTATACTGGCATGTACGGTTACAATTGTATTAACAGTAAAGATGAATAATCAGAATGTCAGCAAAGGTGTAGCAGTTGGTGCAGAATATACAGCGATTAAGAGCGATGGTAATGTGACGGAGGAACAGCTTTCTGTAAGTGAAGAGACTGTAAATGATTTACCAGATGTATACAGAATAGAATGCTATGAATCGCTTAATCAGAATCCAGAGCTGCCAACAGGATGCGAGATTACATCGTTAACCTCCGTACTAAATTATTATGGCTGTAATGTTGATAAAACAACTATGGCAGATGAATATCTTAAGAAAGGCAATGGCAGCTTCTACGAAATGTTTCTTGGTAATCCAAGGGATAACACAAGTTATGGATGCATGTCACAGCCAATTGTTAATGCAGCTAATAAATATTTTAAAGTTAATAATATGTCAGCAGTTGCAAAGAATATCAGCGGAACAGATTTTAAAGAGATTCTTGGTATGGTTGCCCAGGGTGACCCGATAGTAATATGGAATACAATAGATATGAGACAGCCATATGAATCCAAGACATTTGTATTTAATGGGAAAGAATACACATGGATGTCTCCAGAACATTGTGTTGTAATTACAGGATATGATCTTAACAAGAATATTGTTTATATAATGGATCCTATGGAAGGTAATGTAACAAGGAATCTTGAGACATTTCAATCAAGATATGAAGCGATGCACAGCCAGGCTGTCTATATTATAGAATAATTAAGGGAGGACAATATTGTCCTCCCTTTAGTCATGTTATTAGTTTGATTTAATATTGTGCCTTGCATTAAGCTTCTTGGCACAATGTATGAATGCAGGGAACAAAAATGCGTCAGCAGCAATCCATGCAATTGGTGAGGCGAGGCATGCACCCATGAATCCAATGCTTGGAATAAGTATGATGGCTGCAAATGCACGGCCAATCATCTCTAAGATACCAGCTGATATTGCAAATACTGAGAAGCCCATACCCTGTATGCAGAATCGGACTACGTTAACACCTGTAAGCGGAATGTAGAAGCATGCAGATGCAAGAATGAACTGTCTTGTAAGAGCAATAATTGTTGTTTCTGATGCATTAACGAATAATAATGCAATATAATCTGTAGTGAAATACAGTGCAACAAGTGAAAGAACACTGTATATTGAACCGATTATCATTGCAGAACGGACACCCTGACCGAGTCTTTTAATCTTGGCAGCACCTACATTCTGTCCGGCATAGGTTGCCATAGTTGAGCCGAGTGCATCAAATGGACAGCATGTGAAGTTAAACATCTTAGAACCGGCAGTCATTGCAGCTACATATGTTGAACCAAGTGTATTAACAGCAGCCTGAAGGATTGTACTTCCGATGGCTGTTATTGAATACTGGAGTCCCATAGGAACACCATTCATGCACAGGTTGGTGATGAATCTTCTATCAAGTACTCTTTCTGATTTGTCACCTTTTAAGATGTCATATTTCTTATACATATATATAAGGCAGGTAAGTCCCGAAATTAACTGTGATGTTACAGTTGCCCAGCCAGCTCCGGCAACACCCATCTTACATACGAGAATAAGAAAGAAATCAAGTACTACATTTATTATTGAAGAAAGCACAAGGAAAACTACAGGCGTCTTACTATCGCCAAGCGAACGGATAACACCGGACACCATGTTGTACAGGAATACAGTTGGGATTCCTATGAATATAACTACTATGTAATTATAGGCATGGTCAATAATATCTGCCGGTGTATTCATAACGATAAGTATCCTGCGGCAGAATATTACGGATGCAAGCGTAAGCACTATGGCAAACACAATACTGCAGATATACCCGTTAAATACATATTTTCTAAGGTCAGCAGGCTTCTTTGCACCAAAGCATTGGGCAACCGGAATCACGAATCCGTTACAGACTCCCATACAGAAACCGATTATCATAAAGTTGATAGAACCTGTTGCTCCAACTCCGGCAAGAGCTTCAACACCGAGAGTTTTACCAACGATTATTGTGTCAACAAGGTTGTAGAACTGCTGAAACAGCATTCCGAACAGCATTGGAACTGCAAATCCAAGAATATGCTTGGAAGGCGAACCATTTGTCATGTCTTTTACCATAGGATTTCCTCACTTTCGTATATTTATAAAGCCAAATGATTATACTATATTTTTACAAACTGTCAAACTGATTTTGCACGAATTTGAATTAATTTAACGAATTATTGTCTTAATATGAAATGTCTGTTAAAATGCATAGGTAATATTTATGCGGAGGCAGACATGAAGAAAACTTTTGATGTTAAGAGACTTACAACGCTGGCATTACTTACAACAATTGCACTGACAATATTTGTTGTGGAATCAGCGATACCTACGCTTGTTCCAATACCAGGAGTTAAATTAGGACTTGCCAATATAGTCACACTTTTTGTATTAAAAAGGTATAAATTCAGTGATGCAGCTATTGTGCTGGCTATGAGAATTATACTGGCTACAATATTTACAGGGCAGGCAGTATCATTTATATATAGTGTAAGTGGTGGATTTTTATGTCTTATTGTGATGGCAGCAGTTAATAAATTGCTTAGGGGACAGTATATATTCCTTACAGGTATACTTGGCGCGGTGTCGCACAATGCAGGTCAGATTCTTGCTGCATTTTTCATACTCAGATTGTCAGGTATATTTGCGTACATGCCGTTCCTTGTGATAAGCGGTGTTATAACAGGTCTGTTTACGGGCCTTGTGTGCTTCTTTGCAGACAGATATATTCCTAAAAAATATACTATGTAGCAGATGGAGGAGATTGTGAAAAAAAGAGTTATTACAGTGGTGGCCGTGATTGTTCTGCTTGTCGGGGCAAGTGTGGCTTCTATTATATATATGAAATCAGGAAAGAATGACGGTAGTAAGACCGCTTATATATACAGAGATAACGAATTGTTAAGAACTGTTTCGTTAGATGATGTTAAGAATCCGTACACGTTCAGGATTGAATACGGGGATGGAGAGTATAATGATATTCTTGTCGAGAATGGAAAGATTAAGATTGCTGATGCAAGCTGTCCGGATAAGCTGTGTGTGAACATGGGCTATATATCTGAGCCTTTAATGCCAATCACATGTCTGCCTAATCATCTTGTTATCAGGATTGTGAATGACGGCGAAGAATCGCCGTCACTCGATGGTGTTGTGTATTAATTATTTCATCCAGCGGCCAGAAGCACCACATGGAAGTACAAGTCCGTTACTTGAAACAGGAAGACCTACTTCCTGTGAATCACAGTGTCCGCCAAAGCTCTTAAGTTCTGTGCTTAACATATAAGTAAGAACGGCTGGCTGAAGACCTGTAGTGTATGAATTAATAAGGAAAAATAATGGTTCATCAGAAAGAAGCTGTGCACAAAGCTTAACAAGCGGGTGTATGGCTTCTTCTATTTTCCAGATTTCTCCTTTAGGACCACGGCCATATGAAGGTGGATCCATGATGATTGCGTCGTAATGGTTGCCTCTTCTTATCTCTCTTTCTACAAACTTTACACAGTCATCAACTATCCAGCGGATAGGCTTGTCAATAAGTCCTGAAGACTGTGCATTTTCTTTAGCCCATGCGACTATACCCTTAGAAGCATCTACATGCGTAACATTAGCACCTGCGGCTGCACATGCAAGTGTTGCTCCACCTGTATAAGCAAACAGGTTAAGAACCTTTACAGGTTCGCTGCCACGCTTTTTCCTGGCATCAGAGATTATCTTTCCAAACCAGTCCCAGTTAGCAGCCTGCTCAGGGAATATTCCTGTGTGCTTGAAGCTGAATGGCTTTAAGTTGAATGTCAGCTCCTGTTCAAATGAAGGACTGTTGTAGTGAATCTGCCACTGCTGTGGAAGGTCAAAGAACTCCCATTCTCCGCCGCCCTTGGAACTTCTGTGGTAATGACCGTTCATATTCTTCCAGCCACGCTCTTTCTTAGGAGTGTCCCATATTACCTGTGGGTCCGGGCGTACAAGAATATACTTACCCCAGCGTTCAAGTTTTTCGCCCTTAGAGGTATCTATTACTTCATAATCTTTCCAGTTATCAGCTATAAACATAATTAAGTATCCTTTTCTATATAAAAATATGTTGCAGTTTGGTACCGCATTTGTTATTAAATAATTATATACGAAAATATTAATAACTGCAATCGTGCAAAAATGTTTTGGACAGCTGTGTTTTATGTTAATATATTTCTATTGAAATCTGATTAAGGGGCGATGCATATTGAAAAATGTTAGTTTAAAGAATATACAGAAGGATATTGTATCAGGAATAATTGTTGCACTTGTGTCAATTCCTATATCAATGGGGTATGCACAGATTGCGGGACTGCCTGCGGTGTATGGTCTGTACTGCTCTATTCTGCCAGTGCTTATATATGGACTTGTGACATCTTCGCCGCAGTTTGTGTTCGGAGTGGATGCAACTCCGGCGGCACTTGTCGGTGGAACACTTGCAACGCTTGGGATAGTGTCAGGTTCTGAGGAGGCAAAGGCAGTAGTTCCGTCGATAACTTTAGTTGCAGCATTGTGGCTGCTGATTTTCTTTTTTATCAAAGCAGGGCGTATTGTCAATTACATATCGACACCTGTAATGGGTGGATTTATAAGCGGTATTGGTGTGACAATAATTCTTATGCAGGCTGCGAAGCTGTTTGGCGGTAATGCAGGAACAGGAGAGGCAATAAAGCTTCTTATACATATAGCCGGTGAGATGAAGTCGTTCAATCTGCTGTCGGCAATGCTTGGAGTCGGAACAGTAGTGATTATTCTTGTTGCGAAGAAGTTCATTCCAAAGTTTCCGATGTCAGTACTTCTTATGGTACTTGGTGCACTTGCAACTGCAATTTTTCATATTGACAGATTAGGTGTTAAGCTTCTTCCGCATGTTGATAAAGGGCTGCCGGGATTCTCACTTCCTGATATGTCAGTTGTGTTTAAGAATCCGTCAGATATAATACTTCTTGGACTTTCAGTGGCAGGTGTTGTCATGGCGCAGACATTGCTTGCAACTAATAATTATGCCAACAAATATGGCTATAAAGTAAGCAATAACAGAGAAATTCTGTCTTATGCTGCTGCAAATGCGGCTTCTGCTGTAATTGGCGGATGCCCTTTGAATGGAAGTGTGTCAAGAACAGGAATTGCAGACCAGTTTGGTTGTAAATCACAGGTTATGTCAATAACAGCTTCTCTGACAATGCTTCTTATAGTGCTTTTTGGAACACCGGTGCTTGAGTATCTTCCTGTACCAATACTTACAGGAATTGTTGTTGCAGCACTGATAGGAATTACTGAATTCGGGCTTGCAGTTAAATTATGGAAAACAGACCATACGGAGTTTGCAATATTTGTAGGAGCATTTTTAGGCGTTCTGTTATTCGGAACGATATACGGAGTTGTAATCGGTGTTATTCTTTCATTCATAGCTGTTATTGTCAAAGCGGTTGAACCACCAAGAGCATTTCTCGGAGTTATAACGGGACAGGAAGGGTTCTACAGTCTTAACAGATACCGTAATGTAAAGAAGATAAAAGGTGCGGTTATATACAGATTTAACGGTGCACTTTTCTTTGCAAATATTAATACATTTGTTGATGATATAGAAAAGAATCTTGATGATAATACTAAATGGGTAATTGTAGACGCCGGAGGTGTGGGTTCTATTGATGTGACGGCAGTTGACAGGCTTATGTCTTTATATAAGGCACTTGAAAAGAAAGGAATCAGATTCTATATTACAGAGCATGAACACACACTTAATGACCAGCTAAGAGAGCTTGGTGCAGGTGAGCTAGTTGAAAAAGGAGTTGTTAGAAGAACGATTCCGCTTGCTCTAAGAGATGCAGGGCTGGACAGACCTTATCCTGTCGAGGAGGGGGAAGAAGAGCAGGCTGTTTCTGGCGAGGTACATGAGGACAACGAAAGACTTGCAGAAATTGAGTGGGCTTTTGGTGCAGATGCAGACGAATGGCTTGAGAAGATGGCAGCAGAGATGGCTGATGAGATTGGCAGTGTCAAGAAAGATGAGAAGAATGTTATTGTTGATGCTGAAAAGCATGCTGCATGGGGAAGAATCGGACTCTTTGATGAGAATGACCTGCTTGAGCGGCTTGAAATGCATTTGTTTGACGATAAAAAATATCCTAATCTTGATATTGATGATATTGAGAAAAGAATTGATGAGCGCCGTGTGGTTGTTGAGAAGAAGCTGGCACAGATTAATCCTGACGCAATCCAGATGCTTAATGAACACAGAAAGGAAATGCTTGACAGATTAAAGCTTCACAATCCGTATGCATATGAGCATATGATGGAGCAGAAGAGGAAGCATTATGAACATCTGAAGAAGAAAGATCCGGAGCTTGCACAGAAGCTTAAGAATTTCTATAATCTTTCAGATGATGACAAATAATTTATATAACGGAGATAATAGTGAATATATTAAATGTAGAAAAGGTCAGCAAGACCTACGGAGAAAAGGAACTTTTTAATAATATAAGTCTGGGAATTAACAGTGGCGATAAGATTGGACTTATAGGTGTGAATGGAACTGGTAAGTCTACACTTTTAAAGATTATTGCAGGTGTAGAAGAACCAGATGAGGGACAGGTTGTCAAGGGCAAGGGGATTGAGCTTGCGTATCTTGCACAGACACCTCTGTATTATGAGAATGAAAATGTACTGGAATATGTTATGCGTGGAAAGCATGCGGACAGCCAGCCAAAAGCAAAAGAGATTCTTAACAAGCTTGGAATAACAAATCATGGCGCAATGATGAATATTTTATCAGGTGGTCAGAAAAAGAGAGCGGCACTTGCGAGAACTTTAGTTGAGCCGGCAAGACTTCTTATTCTTGATGAACCTACGAACCATCTTGATAATGACATGGTACTCTGGCTGGAACAGTTTATTAAGAATTTCAAGGGAGAACTTATCATGGTTACTCATGACAGGTATTTCCTTGATAATGTAACTAACAGGATTGTAGAGCTTGATAAAGCTTCCCTTTATAGCTACGATACGAATTATTCAGGCTTTCTTGAACTGAAGACCCAGCGTGAGGAGATGGAGAGGGCAACTGAGGCTAAGAGACAGAATATATTAAGGAAGGAACTTGCGTGGATAAGAAGAGGATGCCAGGCTCGTTCTACCAAGCAGCAGGCACGAATTGACAGATTCGAGGATATGAAGGAGGCTTCAAAGCAGGCGAGAGCAAGATTTGACAAGCAGCTTATGGATATGAATTCAGTCAGCAGCAGGCTTGGAAGAAAGACTGTTGAACTCCACAACATTTGCAAAAGCTTTGGAGAGAGGACAATAATTGACGATTTTACCTACATTTTTCTAAGAGATGACAGAATAGGTATTGTCGGTGATAACGGATGCGGAAAGTCTACGCTTATGAAGATTATAGCAGGCCAGCTTGAACCGGACAGCGGCAGTGTTGAGGTTGGAGAGACTGTAAGAATCGGATATTTCATGCAGGAGAACGAACCACTTGACGACAGCCTTACTGTGCTAGAGTTCGTAAGAAGCATAGGTGAATATGTTACGACGGCAGATGGAAAGGCAACAGCGTCACAGATGTGTGAGAAGTTTCTTTTTACACCGAAGCAGCAGTGGACGCCTATAAGCAAGCTGTCAGGTGGTGAGAAGAGGAGACTTTATCTGTTAAGTGTTCTTATGAGTGCACCAAATGTACTTATTCTCGATGAGCCTACCAACGACCTTGACATTGAAACTCTTGAGATACTTGAGGAGTATCTTGATGGATTTGCGGGTATTGTAATCACTGTTTCACATGACAGATATTTCCTTGACAGAGTTGTTGACAGGATATTTGCATTTGAGGAAGGAGGCCACCTTACACAGTATGAAGGTGGTTATACGGACTACAGGGATAAATGTGTTTCTTCTATATATAATGTGGAATCAAATGGAACATCTGATGCGCCCAAATCAAAGGCAGCAGGGCAAGTGAAGAAAGCATATAACAGTCATGAGGATAAGATTAAGTTCACATACATGGAACAGAAGGAATATGAGACTATAGATGATGATATAGAGAAGCTTGAAAATAGAGTTTCAGAACTTGATGACGAGATTGCAAAGAATGCAACTTCTTATTCTAAGCTTGCAGAACTTACTAAGGAAAAGGAAGATGTGGAAAGGCAGCTTGAAGAAAAGATGGAGCGATGGGAATATCTTAATGATCTTGCAGAAAAAATAGAGAAACAGAAACAGTAGTAAATATTAACAAAACAAGTGACATCAGAACAGATTATTTGGTTGAGCAAATCATATATTCATGGTATGATGATATATGATTTACTATATTAATCATATGAGGGAGGAAAAATTATGTTTTGTCCAAATTGCGGAACAAAGAACGAGGACGATGCACTATTCTGTGGAAACTGTGGAACACGTCTAGTGATAGATGTGCCTCAGGAGACACCAGTGCAGGAAAGTGTGGAAGAAGAGCCAGGGGTAACACCGGTACAGGAGAATGTGCCAGCAGAGCCGGAGGAAACACCGGTACAGGAGAGTGTGGCAGCAGAGCCGGAAGTAACACCAGTACAGCAAAGTGTTCCAGTTCAGCCACAGCAGGCTTTTGGTCAACAGCCTGTACAGCCTACACAGTTTACAGGTCAGAATTCCGGTCAGCAGCCTGCCAATAATAAGCCTGCCAGATTCCCTAAGGGTATAATTGCAATTGTAGCTGCGGGAGTTGCTGTGATAGCTGCCATAATTATATTTGTATGTGTGGGAAAGAATGTGACAGATTATAAGAAAACTGCCAAGCAGTATGTTAAGGCGGTTGCAGAGTGCGAATGGAATGATGCGTATAGTCTTATTAATCTACCAGATGGGGAGTTCCTTACTAAGGAAGCATTTATTAATGTTCATGCAGATGCGACTGGTGAGAAAGTTGAAAAGATGGCAGCAGATGACATTGTCTCAACATATAGCAAGATGCCTGGTAACAAGGCTGTTAAGGTCGGATATATAACAGATTCGGGAATGCAGTATAATGATGTGTATCTAACAGTAGCCAATAAGCACTATATGCTTTTCTTTAAGAAGTATAAAGTCAGCGCTGAGAATCTTGTAGTAAAGGATGTTACAATAAAGGTTCCAAAGGGACTTACGTTATATATTAATGATGTTATTGTTGGCGATGGATATAAGTCGGATGCATCTAAGAATGGAAACGGCTCTTCTGATGAATATGTTATACCATATCTGTTCAATGGAAAGAATAATATTAAGGTAACTGGAGAATTTATAGAGGACTACACAACACAGCTTTATGCAGCACATGATGAAGATACATTTACTGTTGGAACATACAATGCAAAATATGTTAATTCGAAGCTTGAAGAACTTAAGACACAGGCAAGAACAGATGTGGATGCAATAATTAATGCTGTACAGGCAAAGAAAGATTATTCAGCTATAGCCGACAGGGTGTGTAAAGAAGAAAAGAAGAACATAGAGTCAGCTTATAAGAATATTTACGACAGCTACAATGACAAATACAAAACTGTATCCAATTTGAAGATTTCCAAATTCACAGCTTCTATCGCGGATACATCTTTCAGAGTGGATTCAGATGATGGATGCCCGGTGATTAAAGTTTCAATTAAACTAGGATATACATACAAGATACAGTACTCAGGAAGTGATAAAGCTAACGACAAGAATAATAACAATAATTCAGCTTACATATATTATAAATATGAAGATGGTAAGTGGAAGATTAATTCTATGTATCTTGGATTTGGATTTTATTAAAATACTGTTTTGACCGGGACTTATGTTCCGGTCAAATTTGTTCTGCATTGTACTAAAAAAAATACAATTTATCCTGTTGATTTTATATAGAGAGTAGTGTATATTAATACTTGCTGTGACATTGATAGCTGTGAAGCGTGAGGTTGCTGCTTTAATAAAGCAGGTTTTCCGTGGAGCGAATGTCAATGCTGGAGATAATCTCCGGCGAAGAAACTGGCGACAAGTCACTGTACCAAAATCATCTGCAATCCGCAGAAATGACGCGCGTGGGTCGAATTATGAATGAGACTATATGATACGCGTGGGAGTGTGTACAGTCACCGCTTGTCGTACTTAAACAATAAAGTGCGAAGGAGGCGACTTTTTTTATGGCAAATCAGGTAATCAGAATTACTCTGAAGGCTTACGATCATCAGTTGATTGATCAGTCAGCTAAGAAAATCATCGAAACTGCTAAGAAGACAGGAGCACAGGTGAGTGGTCCGGTACCTCTTCCAACAAAGAAGGAAGTTGTTACTATTCTTAGAGCTGTTCACAAGTACAAGGATTCAAGAGAGCAGTTCGAGCAGAGAACTCATAAGAGACTTATCGATGTATTATCACCATCTCAGAAGACTGTAGATGCATTATCTAAGTTAGAGATGCCAGCTGGTGTATTCATCAACCTTAAGGTAATGAACTAATCATTATCTGGAATTTTTCATTATTAAAGCAATAATCCTAAGGGTTTAATATAGAAGTAACAAGCAGTGGTGCGGGTTCCACTTATATTAGCTGTTCTAGGATGACAGGATGCGCTGTGTATCACACATCATCTTGTCCGCTGTAGATTAAACAGGAGGAAAATCAATGAAGAAGGCAATTTTAGCTACAAAAGTCGGAATGACTCAAATCTTCAACGAAGACGGTGTTTTAACACCTGTAACTGTTCTTCAGGCTGGTCCTTGTGTTGTTACACAAGTTAAGACAGTAGAAAACGACGGTTACGATGCAGTTCAGGTTGGTTTTGCTGACATTAGAGAAAAGTTAGTAAACAAGCCTGTTAAAGGACATTTTGATAAGGCAGAGGTTCCTTACAAGAGATTCTTAAGAGAATTCAAGTTTGAAAATGCTTCAGAATACTCAGTAAAGGATGAAATCAAAGCTGATATCTTCGCAGCAGGCGATAAGGTAGATGCAACTGCTATTTCAAAGGGTAAAGGTTTCCAGGGCGCAATCAAGAGATTAGGCCAGTCAAGAGGACCTATGGCTCATGGTTCTAAGTTCCACAGACATCAGGGTTCAAACGGATCAGCAACAACACCTGGTAGAGTATTCAAGGGAAAAGGAATGCCTGGACATATGGGTTCTAAGAGAATCACAATCCAGAATCTTGAAGTAGTAAGAGTTGATGTTGAAAACAACGTAATCTTAGTTAAGGGTGCTGTACCTGGACCTAAGAAATCATTAGTAACACTGAAAGAAACAGTAAAGGCTAGCAAGTAGTTTTTACTAAGGAAGGAGGACCACACAGATGGCAAACGTATCTGTTTACAATATTGAAGGCAAGGAAGTTGGCTCAATCGAATTAAACGATGCAGTATTTGGTGTTGAAGTTAATGAACATCTTGTACACATGGCAGTAGTTAACCAGCTTGCAAATAATCGTCAGGGAACACAGAGCGCAAAGACACGTTCAGAAGTTTCTGGTGGCGGAAGAAAACCTTGGAGACAGAAAGGAACTGGTCATGCAAGACAGGGTTCTACAAGATCTCCACAGTGGACAGGCGGTGGTGTTGTATTTGCACCAAAGCCAAGAGATTATTCATTCAAGATGAATAAGAAGGAAAAGAGAATTGCTCTTCTTTCTGCATTATCATCAAAGGTTGCTGACAACAAGATCGTAGTTCTTGATGCATTTAACCTTGACGAAGTTAAGACAAAGAAGTTCGCAGAAGTTATGAGCAACTTAAAGGTTGATAAGGCTTTAGTAGTTATTGAAGGTGAGAACAAGAACGTAGTTCTTTCAGGAAGAAACATTCCTACAGTTAAGGTTTCAGCTACTAACGAAATCAACACATACGATGTATTAAAGTATGAAACATTAGTAGTTACTAAGGCTGCTGTTGAAAAATTAGAGGAGGTGTATGCATAATGGCAAACGTACAGTATTATGATGTAATCCTCAAGCCTGTAATCACAGAGAAGTCTATGGCTGATATGGCAGATAAGAAGTATACATTCTTAGTTCATACAGATGCTAACAAGACAATGATTAAGGATGCTGTTGAGAAGATGTTCGAAGGAACTAAGGTTGCTTCAGTTAACACAATGAATCTTGATGGCAAGAAGAAGAGAAGAGGCAGAACAGCTGGTACAACTTCTAAGACTAAGAAAGCAATTGTACAGTTAACAGCTGACAGCAAGGAAATTGAAATCTTTGAAGGCCTTTAATTAGTAGCTTTAAAGTGTAGAAAACAATATTACACAGACTCGAAAGGAGAGAAATAATGGGAATTAAGACATATAACCCATATACACCTTCCAGAAGAAATATGACTGGATCTGATTTCTCAGAGATTACAAAGAGTACTCCAGAGAAGTCATTACTTGCTAAGAAGAGCAAGAATGCTGGTCGTAACAACCAGGGTAAGATTACTGTAAGACACCACGGTGGTGGAAACAGACAGAAGTATAGAATGATTGATTTCAAGAGAAACAAGGAAGGCGTTCCAGCACAGGTTATCGGAATTGAGTACGATCCAAACAGAACAGCTAACATCGCTCTTATCTGCTACGCAGATGGTGAGAAAGCATATATCCTTGCTCCTCAGGGATTAACAGATGGCATGACAGTACAGAATGGTGCTGGTGCAGAAGTCAGAGTAGGTAACTGCTTACCACTTTCAGAGATTCCAGTTGGTACTCAGGTACACAACATTGAATTATATCCAGGTAAGGGTGGACAGCTTGTTCGTTCTGCTGGAAACTCAGCTCAGCTTATGGCTAAGGAAGGCAAGTATGCAACACTTAGATTACCATCAGGCGAGATGAGAATGGTTCCAATTATCTGCCGCGCAACAATCGGTGTTGTAGGTAATGGAGATCACAACCTTATTAATCTTGGTAAGGCTGGACGTAAGAGACATATGGGTATCAGACCTACAGTTCGTGGTTCTGTTATGAACCCTAATGACCATCCACATGGTGGTGGTGAAGGTAGAGCACCAGTTGGTCGTCCAAGCCCAATGACACCTTGGGGCAAGCCAGCTATGGGTCTTAAGACTCGTAAGGCTAAGAAGGCTTCAAACAAGCTTATCGTAAGAAGAAGAAACGGAAAGGCTATTAAGTAATTAGCCCACAATCGTAACTATTATTATTCACGAAGATTATAAGGAGGTTTCAACCTATGGCTCGATCACTTAAAAAGGGAGCATTTGCAGACGAGAACTTACTTAAGAAAGTTGACGCTTTAAATGCTGCAAACGACAAACAGGTTATTAAGACTTGGTCTCGTCGTTCAACAATTTATCCTCAGTTTGTAGGTCATACAATCGCTGTTCATGATGGTAGAAAGCATGTGCCTGTATATGTTACAGAGGATATGGTTGGTCATAAGCTCGGTGAGTTCGTTGCAACAAGAACTTACAGAGGACACGGCAAAGACGAAAAGAAGAGTAGATAATTTGAATTTTTGAAAGGAGGTTTAATCCATGGCTAACGGACATAGATCCCAGATTAAACGTGAAAGAAACGCTGTTAAGGATACAAGACCAAGCGCAAAGTTATCTTACGCTAGAGTATCTGTTCAGAAGGCTTGTTTCGTATTAGATGCTATCAGAGGCAAGAGCCTTGATGAAGCACTTGCAATTGTTATGTACAATCCAAGATATGCATCATCTATTATAGAGAAGTTATTAAAGTCAGCAGCAGCTAATGCTGAGAACAATAACGGTATGGACCCAAGTAAGTTATATGTAGAAGAATGCTACGCTAACAAGGGACCAACAATGAAGAGAGTACATCCAAGAGCACAGGGTAGAGCTTACAGAATCGAAAAGAGAATGAGCCATATCACTGTTGTTTTAAATGAAAGATAATTATTTTCTAAGAGATAGAAAGGAGTCTTTATGGGACAGAAAGTTAATCCTCATGGTTTAAGAGTCGGCGTAATCAAAGACTGGGATGCAAAGTGGTATGCAGAAGACGATTTCGCTGATAACCTTGTAGAAGATTATAACATTAGAAAATTCCTCAAGAATAAGTTATATGCTGCAGGAATTTCAAAGATTGAAACAGAGAGAGCTTCAGACAGATTAAAGATCGTTATTCATACAGCTAAGCCTGGTATCGTAATCGGTAAGGGCGGTGCTGAAATCGAGAACTTAAAGAAGCAGGTAGAGAAGTTAACATCTGCTAAGAAGTTAAGCATTGATATCAAGGAAGTTAAGAGACCAGATAAGGATGCTCAGCTTGTTGCAGAGAACATCGCTCAGCAGTTAGAGAACCGTATCTCTTTCAGAAGAGCTATGAAGTCTTGCATGGGCAGAACAATGAAGCAGGGAGCTAAGGGTATCAAGACATCTTGCTCAGGACGTCTCGGTGGAGCTGATATGGCTCGTACAGAGTTCTATAGCGAGGGTACAATTCCTCTTCAGACACTTCGTGCAGATATCGACTATGGATTTGCAGAAGCAGATACAACTTATGGCAAGGTTGGTGTTAAGGTTTGGATCTACGAAGGTGAGGTTCTTCCTACAAAGAATAATGCCAACGCTAACGTAGAAAAGGAAGGGAGCGATAAGTAATGTTACTACCTAAGAGAGTTAAACATCGTAGACAGTTCCGTGGTTCTATGGCAGGTAAGGCAACAAGAGGTAACAGAATCACTAATGGTGAATATGGTATCGTTGCAACAGAACCATGCTGGATCAAGTCAAACCAGATAGAAGCAGCCCGTGTAGCTATGACAAGATACATTAAGCGTGGCGGTAAAGTATTTATAAAGATTTTCCCAGATAAGCCGGTAACAGGTAAGCCTATCGGTGTTCGTATGGGTAAAGGTAAAGGTAACTTAGAGTGCTGGGTAGCAGTAGTTAAACCTGGACGTGTTATGTTCGAGATTTCAGGTGTACCTGAAGAAACAGCAAGAGAAGCATTACGTCTTGCAACTCATAAACTTCCTTGCAAGTGCAAGATCGTTTCACGTGCAGACTTAGAAGGCGGTGATAACAGTGAAAATTAATAAGTATGTAGAAGATTTAAAGGCAAAATCAGCTGCAGAGTTAAATGAAGAATTAGTAGCTGCTAAGAAGGAACTTTTCAATTTAAGATTCCAGAACGCAACAAATCAGTTAGATAACACTAGCAGAATTAAAGAAGTTAGAAAGAACATTGCTAGAATTCAGACTGTAATTGCTCAGAAGAATGCTTAAATTACATTTATAAATGTGTAAGTATTTCCTAAGAAAGGAGAATAACTGTGGAAGAGAGAAATTTAAGAAAAACTCGTACAGGTAAGGTTATAAGCAATAAGATGGATAAGACAATTGTTGTTGCAGTACAGGACAACGTTAAACATCCACTTTACAATAAGATCGTTAAAAGAACTTACAAGTTAAAGGCACACGATGAGAACAATGAATGTTTAATCGGAGATGTTGTTAAGGTAATGGAGACTAGACCTTTATCTAAGGATAAGAGATGGAGATTAGTTGAGATTATCAGTAGAGCAAAATAATAAGAATTTATTTGTGATATTACTGAAAGGAGTAGTATTATGGTACAACAGGAAACCAGACTTAAGGTTGCTGATAATACTGGTGCTAAGGAAATTCTTTGTATCAGAGTTATGGGCGGATCTACAAGAAGATATGCAAATATCGGTGATGTAATTGTCGCTACTGTTAAAGAAGCAACACCAGGCGGCGTTGTTAAAAAGGGTGACGTTGTTAAGGCCGTTGTCGTACGTTCAGTAAAGGGCGCACGTCGTAAGGACGGTTCATATATTAAATTTGATGAGAATGCTGCTGTTATAATTAAAGATGATCAGACTCCTAAGGGAACTCGTATCTTTGGTCCAGTAGCCAGAGAGTTAAGAGATAAGAAGTTCATGAAAATCGTATCTCTTGCTCCAGAAGTATTATAGGAGGTACCACAATGTCAGCTGTTAGAATTAAAAAGGGTGATACTGTTAAGGTTATCGCAGGAAAAGACAAAGGCAAAGAGGGCAAGGTATTGTCTGTAAATGCTAAGAATCATACAGCATTAGTTGAGGGTGTTAACATGGTTACAAAGCATGCTAAGCCAAGCGCAGCTAATCAGCAGGGTGGAATTCTCCACCAGGAAGCACCAATCGATATCTCAAATATCGCTTACTCATTAAAGGGTAAGGAAACAAAGATTGGTTATGACTTCAAGGACGGTAAGAAAGTTCGTGTTGCTAAGGCAACTGGCGAAGTTATCGATTAATAAAGGAAGGAGGCAATAATTTTGAGTAGACTTAGAGAATTATACGATAATGAAATTACTAAGAAGATGACTGAGAAATTCGGTTACAAGAACCCAATGATGGTTCCAAAGATCGACAAGATCGTAATTAACATGGGCGTTGGCGAAGCTAAGGAAAATTCAAAGCTTCTTGACATAGCTGTTAAAGAAATGGAAACAATTGCTGGTCAGAAGGCAGTTCTTACAAGAGCTAAGAATTCAATTGCTAACTTCAAGTTAAGAGAGGGTCAGGCAATTGGTTGTAAGGTTACATTAAGAGGAGAGAAGATGTATGAATTCCTTGACAGATTAGTAAACCTTGCATTACCACGTGTACGTGACTTCCGTGGCGTTAGCGCTGATTCATTCGATGGAAGAGGTAACTATGCTTTAGGTATCAAAGAGCAGATTATCTTCCCAGAAATCGAATATGACAAGATTGATAAGGTTAGAGGTATGGATGTAATCATTACAACTACAGCTAAGACTGATGAGGAAGCTCGTGAGTTATTAAGATTATTCAACATGCCATTTAAGAAATAATTAAGGAGGGAAATTCAATGGCTAAGACTTCTATGAAGGTTAAGCAGCAGAGAGCACCTAAGTTCTCTACAAGAGCGTATACACGTTGTACAATATGTGGTCGTCCACATTCTGTTTTAAGAAAATACGGAATCTGCAGAATTTGCTTCCGTGAATTAGCTTACAAGGGACAGATTCCTGGAGTTAAGAAAGCATCTTGGTAAAATCAATTAACGTAGTCCTGGTAACAGGAAACCAGTTAAAATAAGGAGGAAAATTTCAATGACAGATCCAATTGCAGATATGCTTACAAGAATTCGTAATGCAAATACAGCAAAGCACGACACAGTTGATGTTCCATCATCTAAGATGAAGCTTGCAATCGCTAAGATTCTTTTAGACGAGGGTTATATTAAGTCTTATGAGCTCGTTGAGAACGGTAAGTTCAACGATATCCGTATTACATTAAAGTACGGTGCTTCTAAGAATGAGAAGATCATTTCAGGTCTTCAGAGAATCTCTAAGCCAGGTCTTAGAGTATATGCAAACAAGGAAGAACTTCCAAAGGTTCTCGGTGGTCTTGGTGTAGCTATTATATCTACAAACAAGGGCGTTATCACTGACAAGGAAGCTAGAAAGCTCGGCGTTGGTGGAGAAGTTCTTTGCTTCGTTTGGTAATTATTGAACACTTACACACAGGGAAACGGGAATCCTATCCCATCGTAGTTCAGCGTATATGAATGTTTCCCTCATTATAATTAGGAGGTGCACGGCATGTCACGTATAGGAAGAATGCCTATCGCTATCCCAGCAGGAGTTACTGTTGAGATTGCAGAAAATAATAAAGTGACTGTAAAGGGTCCAAAGGGAACTCTTGAGAGAGTTTTACCAGCAGAGATGGACATTAAGCAGGAAGGTTCTGAAATCGTTGTTTCAAGACCAAATGACTTAAAGAAGATGAAGTCATTACATGGACTTACAAGAACACTTATTCATAACATGATTATTGGTGTTACAGAAGGCTATGAGAAGAAGCTTGAAGTTAACGGTGTTGGTTATAGAGCACAGAAGCAGGGTAAGAAGTTAGTTCTTTCATTAGGCTACTCTCATCCAGTTGAGATGGAAGATCCAGAAGGAATTGAAACAGTTCTTGATGGAACAAACATCATCATTGTTAAAGGTATCAGTAAAGAAGCAGTTGGCCAGTACGCAGCTGAAATCAGAGCAAAGAGAGCTCCAGAGCCATATAAGGGCAAGGGTATCAAGTATGCTGATGAAGTTATCAGACGTAAAGTTGGTAAGACTGGTAAGAAATAATTAAAGGAGAAAACATAATGGTTAGTAAGAAATCAAGAACAGTAGTTCGCGAACAGAAGCATAGAAGATTACGTAATCGTTTCAGTGGTACTGCAGAAAGACCACGTTTAGCTGTGTTCAGAAGCAATAATCATATGTATGCTCAGATTATTGACGACACAGTTGGAAAGACACTTGTATCAGCATCAACTCTTGATAAGGAAGTTAAGGCAGAGCTTGAGAAGACAAATAATGTTGAAGCAGCAGCTGCTGTTGGTACAGTCGTAGCAAAGAGAGCATTAGAAAAGGGAATCAAGACTGTTGTTTATGACAGAGGCGGTTTCATTTATGCAGGTAAAATTAAGGCATTAGCAGAGGCAGCTCGTGAAGCTGGCCTTGAATTCTAAGCGGAAGGGAGATTACAGTATGAAACGTACAATAATTGATGCTAGTCAGTTAGAATTAAATGATAATGTAGTATCAATCAAGCGTGTAACAAAGGTTGTAAAGGGCGGACGTAACATGCGTTTTGCAGCATTAGTAGTTGTTGGTGACGGCAACGGACACGTAGGTGCAGGTGTTGGTAAGGCAGCTGAAATTCCAGAAGCTATCCGCAAGGGAAAAGAAGATGCTATCAAACATTTAGTAGAAGTTCCAATCGATGAGAACGGTTCAGTTCCACATGATTTTCTTGGAAAGTTCGGAGGAGCTACAGTATTATTAAAGAGAGCTCCAGAAGGTACTGGTATCATCGCTGGTGGTCCAGCACGTTCAATCCTTGAGCTTGCAGGTATCAAGAATATCCGTACAAAGTCACTTGGATCAAACAACAAGCAGAATGTTGTATTAGCAACAATCGAAGGACTTAAGTCTATGAAGACTCCAGAAGAAGTTGCAAGACTTCGTGGAAAGTCAGTTAGCGAGATCCTTGGTTAATTAAATTGTGATTCCTGCTAAGCAGGAGATGGAGGTTAAAATGGCTGAGAAGTTAAGAATAACTTTAGTTAAGTCTCCAATCGGCGCTGTTCCTAAGCATAGAAAAACTGTTGAAGCTATGGGTCTTACAAAGATGCATAAGACAGTTGAACTTCCAGATAATGCTGCTACAAGAGGACAGATTCAGCAGATTGGTTATATGTTAAAGGTAGAAGAAATCTAATTACAGATAAGGAGGTGCAATGATGGATTTATCTAATTTGAGACCTGCAGAAGGTTCAGTATTAAGCGATAATTTCAGAAGAGGTCGTGGACATGGCTCAGGTAACGGCAAGACAGCTGGTAAGGGTCATAAAGGACAGAAAGCTCGTTCAGGAGCACCAAGACCAGGTTTTGAAGGTGGCCAGATGCCATTATATAGAAGAATTCCTAAGAGAGGATTCACTAACAGAAACCGTAAGGAATTCGTTGCTATTAATGTTAATGTATTAGATCGTTTTGATAACGGTGCAGAGGTTACTGTTGATACATTAATCGAGTCAGGAATCGTTAAAGATCCTAAGGACGGAATCAAGATTCTTGCAAACGGCGAGCTTACAAAGAAGCTTACTGTTAAGGCTAACGCATTCAGTGCTGCAGCTAAGGAGAAGATCGAGGCTCTCGGCGGAACCTGCGAGGTGATCTAATATGTTTAAAACACTTGTAGGCGCTTTTAAGAACAAAGATATAAGAAAAAAGATAATATATACATTATTAATTCTTGTTGTTGTCAGAGTTGGAAGTTTACTTCCAATCCCTGGTGTAGACACCAATTATTTTAGTAGCTTACTTAGTGGAATTAATACTGGTGATTTAAGTTATCTCAGTGCTTTCACAGGAGGTTCATTCGAAAGAATGTCCCTCTTTGCGCTGAGCATAACACCATATATCACATCTTCAATCATTATGCAGCTTCTCACAATTGCAATTCCTAAATTAGAGGAAATGCAGAAAGAGGGAGAAGATGGTAGAAAGAAGATTGCATCGATTACAAGATACGTAACAATTGGTCTTTCTTTAATAGAAAGTATCGCTATGGCGGTTGGATTTGGTAGATCAGGTCTTATCAAAGATTCAGCACAGCTTAGCACATTGCATTATGTAGTATGTATAATCGTAGTTATAGCTGCACTTACAGCTGGTTCAGCAGTATTAATGTGGCTTGGTGAGCGAATCACTGAAAAGGGTGTTGGAAATGGTATTTCAATTGTACTTTTAATTAATATCATATCAGGTATGCCTAGTGATTTTGCTACATTATATAGCACATTTGTTGCACCAAAGACACCTGCAAAGGGTGTTTTAGCAGCAGTAATAATATTAGCAATTCTTATTGTTATGGTAGTTCTTGTATGCTTCCTTCAGGATGGAGAGAGAAGAATTCCTGTTCAGTACTCTCAGAAGGTCAGCGGTAGAAGAACAGTTGGCGGACAGTCAACAAACATTCCATTAAAGGTTAATACTGCAGGTGTTATGCCAATTATTTTCGCATCATCACTTATGCAGTTTCCAGTTATAATTGCACAGTTATTTGGTAAATCATATGAGTGGACCAGATATCTCAGCTCATCATACTGGTGCAGAGTTGAAGCTCCAAAGTATTCAATTGGTTTATTAGTATACATAGTACTGCTTATAATATTCGCATACTTCTATACATCCATAACATTTAACCCAATTGAGGTAGCTGATAACTTAAAGAAGGCTGGTGGAGTTATCCCAGGAATAACACCTGGTAAGTCTACAAGCGAATATCTTAACAAAATACTTAATTATATCGTATTTATTGGAGCTGTCGGACTTTTAATAATTGCCCTCATTCCAATAATGTGTACAGGATTCTTTAATGCTTCTGTTTCATTCGGTGGAACATCAATTATCATTATTGTTGGTGTAGTACTTGAGACATTAAAGCAGATTGAGTCTCAGATGTGCAATCGTTACTATAAGGGATTCCTCAGTGAGTAATTCTTTATATCACGGATGATATTAGTATAAAATATTGACTTGCCCGGTTTATGCCGGGTAAGTCCTTTGTGTATTATGATTTATTACGAATATTTATGATTTTGGAATGGAGAAAATATTATGAAGATAATTATGTTAGGTGCTCCAGGAGCAGGTAAAGGTACACAGGCTAAGAAGATAGCAGCAAAATATGCTATACCACATATCTCTACAGGAGATATTTTCAGAGCTAATATTAAGAACAATACAGAGCTTGGACAGAAGGCAAAGACATACATGGATAAGGGAGAGCTCGTACCTGATGAATTAGTAGTAGATCTTATCATGGACAGATTCAAGGAAGCAGATTGTGCTAACGGATATGTACTTGATGGATTCCCAAGAACAATTCCTCAGGCAGAGGCACTTGATAAGGCTCTTAGTGCTAATGGAGAGTCAGTTGACTATGCAGTCAATGTCGAAGTTCCTGATGAAAATATAATAAATAGAATGTCTGGAAGAAGAGCATGTGTAGGTTGTGGAGCAACATACCATATCCAGTTCAATCCAACAAAGGTTGAAGGAATATGTGATGCATGTGGCGAGAAGCTTATCTTAAGAGATGACGATAAGCCAGAGACAGTAAAGAACAGACTTTCAGTATATCATGAGCAGACACAGCCATTGATTGAATACTATTCAGGAAAGGGTGTACTTAAGGAAGTTGATGGTACACAGCCTATGGATGATGTATTTGCTGCAATAGTTAAGATCTTAGGTTAATCATCTATGAGTGATATAAAGGGATATTTTGCAAGTTCTAAAGCAGGCCATGACAAAGGTACTGTGTATATGATTCTCGAATCTGATGATGTATATGTTTATCTGTCGGACGGTAAATTAAGACCGACAGATAAACTTAAAAAGAAAAAGCTGAAACATGTTCAGCTCATAAAACAAAAAGATAGTGATCTTGCAGAAAAGATAGAGAAAAACCTGTTTATAAGTAATGAAGAAATAAAATATGCGATTAAGCAGATTAAAACCAGTGCCAAATAATAGGAGGTAAACTTATATGTCAAAGGCAGATGTAATTGAAATTGAAGGAAAGGTAGTTGAGAAATTACCTAATGCATTTTTTAAAGTAGAACTTGAGAATGGACATCAGATACTTGCTACAATCAGTGGTAAGTTAAGAATGAACTTCATCAGAATTCTTCCTGGTGATAAGGTAACAATTGAGTTATCACCATACGATTTAACAAAGGGAAGAATCATTTGGAGAGATAAATAAAAACAATAGGAATATATGTACAAAATATTCTTTATAAATTTTGTAAAATTTTCCTTGCGTTGATAGAAAAGGTTGTGCTATAATAGCAACCGAACTTGTCTGAAAGGAGGCTTTTGCAGTGAAGGTTAGATCATCAGTTAAACCAATTTGTGAAAAATGCAAAGTCATTAAAAGAAAGGGCAGCATCAGAATTATCTGTGAAAACCCTAAGCACAAGCAGAGACAGGGCTAATTACCCTGAAGCAGAGAAGTAGAAGTACTTCTCATATTTCTGCGTTATAGTATCAATGTCACTAGTTGGTATTATAACTAATTCTGTCTTTAATATAATGGACAGAGAACAGTTTTGCGGCTGCAGCGATGACACATCCGGATAAGTTGACGGTGTTCATTGCTATCAAATATAGTAGACTGAAGGTGACGCACACATTTCAGGCGTTCAAAGCGGGGGATAGAGCTTAGAACGAGCTGCGTAGGAATCGGACTACATTTTTCTATCTTTATTATTAATATTAATTTAATTGATCAAACGGAGGTTAAAGAACACATGGCTCGTATTTCAGGTGTAGACTTACCAAGAGAAAAGCGTATTGAAATAGGACTTACTTATGTTTACGGTATTGGCCGAGTAAGAGCATCTAAGATTCTTGAAGAGGCTGGCGTTAATCCAGATACACGTGTTAAGGATCTTACAGATGAAGAAGTTGCAAAGATTGCTAAGGTTATCGATGCTGATCCAGAACATTTAGTAGAAGGTGACTTAAGAAGAGAAGTTGCCATGAACATTAAGAGATTAAAGGAAATCGGATGCTACAGAGGAATCCGTCATAGAAAGGGACTTCCATGCAGAGGTCAGAAGACAAAGACTAATGCAAGAACATGTAAGGGTCCTAAGAAGACTGTAGCTAATAAGAAGAAATAATTGAATTGTTAAACTCACAGGAGGTTAGTTATCATGGCTCAGAAAGTTACAAAAAAAGTGACAAAGAAGCGTGTTAAGAAGAACGTTGAAAGAGGACAGGCACATATTCAGTCATCTTTCAATAATACAATAGTTACATTAACAGATGCAGAAGGAAATGCTTTATCATGGGCATCTGCAGGTGGACTCGGATTCAGAGGATCTAAGAAGTCTACTCCTTATGCAGCACAGATGGCAGCTGAGACAGCAACAAAGGCTGCATTAATCCATGGATTAAAGTCTGTAGACGTTATGGTTAAGGGACCAGGTTCAGGTAGAGAAGCAGCTATCAGAGCACTTTCAGCAGCTGGTCTTGAAGTTACAAGTATCAAGGATGTTACTCCAGTTCCACATAATGGATGCCGTCCACCAAAGCGTAGAAGAGTTTAATTTAGGGAGGTAAGATTACAATGGCAGTTAATAGAACACCTGTCCTCAAGAGATGTAGATCTCTTGAAATGGATCCTGTATATTTAGGAATAGATAAAAAATCTAGAAGAAAGGCAAAGAACGCTGGTAGAAAGGTTAGCGAGTATGGAATGCAGCTTCGTGAGAAGCAGAAGGCTAAGTTCATCTACGGTGTATTAGAGAAGCCTTTCAGAAATTACTATAAGAAGGCTGAGAGACAGAAGGGTATGACTGGTGAGAACCTTATGATCATGCTCGAGCTCAGACTTGACAATGTTCTTTTCAGATTAGGATTCGCTAGAACAAGAAAAGAAGCAAGACAGATCGTTGATCACAAGCATGTATTAGTTAATGGTAAGTGCGTAAACATCCCTTCATACCTGGTAAAGGCTGGAGATGTTATCGAAATCAGAGAGAAGTCTAAGTCATCAGCAAGATACAAGGAAATCCTTGAGTCTACTAACGGAAGACTTGTTCCAGAGTGGTTAGAGGCAGATGCAGACGCTCTTAAGGGATCAGTTAAGTCAATCCCTACAAGAGAAGTTATTGACGTTCCTGTAAACGAGATGCTTATCGTCGAGTTATATTCTAAGTAATCCGTACCGGAAATATAGAATAAAACTTATAAAACCCATAAAAAGGAGGGACTATACATGGTTGATGCAGATTTTAATTTCAAGATGCCAAAGATTGAGATGACAGAAAAATCAGAAGATGGCAAGTATGGAAAATTTGTTGTTGAGCCACTCGAAAGAGGATATGGTTTAACATTAGGTAATTCTTTAAGAAGAATTATGCTCTCTTCATTAGTTGGTACAGCTGTAAGCAGTATCAAGATTGAAGGTGTACTTCATGAATTCAGCTCAATTCCAGGTGTTAAGGAAGATGTTACTGAGATCGTCATGAACATCAAGCAGTTATCAATCAAGAACAACGGAAATTCTGTTGAGCCTAAAGAAGCACATATTGACTTCGTAGGCGAAGGTGTAGTTAGAGCATCAGATATTCAGGTTGATCCTGATATTGAAATAATCAATCCGGATCTTGTTATTGCACATCTTAATGGTGCAGACAGCAAGCTCACAATGGAACTTACAATCACTAATGGTCGTGGTTATGTAAGCTCTGAGAAGAATAAGAGAGATGATCAGCCAGCAGGCGTTATCGCTATTGATTCAATCTACACACCAGTAGAGAGAGTTAATATGGCAGTTCAGAATACTCGTGTAGGTCAGGATACAGATTTTGATAAGCTTACACTTGATATTTTCACTAATGGAACAATAGAACCAGATGAGGCTTTAAGTCTCGCAGCTAAGGTTTTAAGTGAACATTTAAAGGGATTCATCAATCTTTCAGAGAACGCTCAGAAAGTGGAAATCATGGTTGAGCAGGAAGAGGATGAGACTACTAAGGTCCTTTCAATGAGCATTGAAGATCTTGAATTATCTGTTCGTTCATCTAATTGTCTTAGAAGAGCTGGTATCAACACAGTTGAAGAGCTTTGCAACAAGACATCAGATGATATGATGAAGGTAAGAAACTTAGGTAAGAAGTCTTTAGATGAAGTTCTCCTTAAGCTTAAGGAAATGGGCTTACATCTTAGACCTAACGAAGATTAATTTGTAGATACGGCGGCTATACAGTAAGTCCATAAGCGCATGTGTAGCTGTTACAAATGGAGGTAAATCATGGCAAAATATAGAAAGCTCGGCAGAACATCTAGCCAGAGAAAGGCTTTATTAAGAAGTCAGGTAACAGCATTAATCGAGAATGGCAAGATTGTTACTACAGAGGCAAGAGCCAAGGAAGTAAAGAAGATGGCTGAAAAGCTCATCACACTTGCAGTTAAAGAGAAAGATAACTTCGAGACAGTTAAGGTTTCAGCAAAGGTTCCTAAGAAGGATGCTGAAGGCAAGAGAGTTAAGGAAGTTGTTGATGGCAAGAAGGTTACTGTATATGAGACAGTAGAGAAGGAAATCAAGAAGGATCTTCCTTCAAGACTTCATGCTAGAAAGCAGATGGATAAGGTTCTTTACACAGTTACAGAAGTTCCTACAGCAGCTGCTGGAAAGAAGAAGAATACTAAGACTATTGATCTTACAAACAAGTTATTTGATGAGATCGCACCTAAGTATGCTGGTCGTCAGGGCGGTTATACAAGAATCGTTAAGATCGGTTTAAGAAAAGGTGATGCAGCAATGGAAGTTCTTCTTGAATTAGTTTAATTTCAATTGCAATTTAAGCGGGTAAGGAAACTTATCCGCTTTTTTTGGAATCTGCGGTAAGACTTAAAAGGGCAGGAGGTCATATGGGAATAGTTAAAGCAAAAAACCTCACATTTGAATATATAAGACGAGATGAAGATGGTAATGTTGAGGGAATAACTAAGGCTGTTGATAATGTGAGTATTGACATTAAGCAGGGCGATTTTGTTGCCGTGTTAGGTCATAATGGCTCCGGTAAATCAACATTTGCAAAACATCTGAATGCGCTCGTTATGCCGACAGAGGGAACTGTGTGGGTTGATGGTATGGACACAAGGGAAGAGGAGAATACTTTAAAGGTAAGACAGACTGCCGGAATGGTATTTCAGAACCCTGATAACCAGATAGTTGGAACTCTTGTTGATGAAGAGGTTGGATTCGGACCAGAGAATATTGGTGTTCCAACGGAAGAAATATGGGAACGAGTTGAAAAAAGCCTGAAAGCAGTAGGAATGTATGCTTTCAGAAACCAGTCGCCAAACAAGCTATCTGGAGGACAGAAGCAGAGGGTAGCGATTGCTGGAATTGTAGCAATGAAGCCAAAATGTATTGTCTTAGATGAACCAACGGCAATGCTTGATCCGTTGGGACGAAAGGATGTACTTAATGTGCTCCATGAATTGAACAGGCAGGAAAATGTAACGGTTATACTTATCACTCATTACATGGAAGAAGTAATTGATATAGACAAGCTTTATGTAATGGATGATGGAAAGCTGGTAATGTCAGGAACACCAAGAGAAATATTCTCACAGGTAGAGAAATTAAAGAAATTGAGACTTGATGTGCCGCATGTTACAGAATTAGCCTATGAACTTCAGAAGGAAGGAGTTCCATTAAAGAATGGAATATTGACTTCAGAAGAATTTACAGAGGAACTCATTAGAGTTAGAAATGAGGGTTTCAATGTCAATAATAGTAGATAATATCAGCTATATTTATGAAAAAGGCACTGGCTTTGAGAGGCAGGCTTTGAAAAATGTGAGCTGTGCAATAGAAGATGGTGAATTTATCGGACTTATTGGTCATACAGGTTCGGGTAAATCCACATTTATACAGCATCTTAATGGACTTGTTAAACCGACTGAAGGCCATATATATTACAATGGCAGAGATATATATGAGCAGGGCTTTAATATGAAAGAATTAAGAAGCAGGGTAGGACTGGTTTTTCAGTATCCGGAACACCAGCTTTTTGAGACTGAGATATTCAAAGATGTATGTTTTGGTCCTAAGAACCTTGGCCTTTCACAGAAGGAGGTTGAAATCAGAGCATTTGAGTCGTTAAGACTGGTTGGAATAGATGATAATATGTTTTATCAGTCGCCATTTGATTTGTCAGGTGGACAGAAGAGAAGGGTTGCCATTGCAGGTGTACTTGCGATGAAACCTGATGTTCTTATTCTGGATGAACCAACGGCTGGCCTTGATCCTAAGGGAAGAGATGATATTCTTAATTGTCTTAAGTATTTAAGGGAAGAGACAGGAATGACTATTATTCTTGTATCACACAGCATGGATGATGTTGCTAATTATGTGAGCAGAATTATGGTAATGAATGATGGTGTGCTGACATATGATGACACTCCAAGAAATGTATTCAGGCATTATAAGGAGCTGGAGGCAATAGGGCTAGCAGCACCACAGGTAACTTATTTGATGAATGATTTAAAACAGGCAGGCTTTGATGTTAATACAGATGCTATCACAATAGATGAAGCGAAGGAAAGCATTTTGTCAGCACTGGGATAAAGGAAGTAATATGATTCGAGATATAACAATAGGACAGTATTATCAGGCAGATTCGGTAATACACAGACTGGACCCGAGAGTTAAGCTTATGGGTACCTTAATATTCGTAATATCCCTGTTTCTGGGAAGTAATATATGGCTGTATCTGGTTGTAGCAGCATTTTTGGCGATTGTAATTGCACTGTCAAAGATACCTCTTAAATTCATTGTTAAAGGTCTTAAGGCAATTGTAATATTAATTGTAATCAGTGCGGCATTTAATCTGTTTCTGACGCCAGGAACGCCTCTTATTAAGATATGGAAGCTGACAATAACGCATGAAGGCCTTAATACGGCTGTATTTATGGTTATAAGGCTTATTTTTCTTATTATGGGTTCATCCCTTATGACACTTACAACAACGCCTAATAACCTTACAGACGGGCTTGAAAAGGGACTTGGATTTCTTAAGTACATTAAAGTTCCGGTTCATGAAATTGCAATGATGATGTCAATTGCATTGAGGTTCATCCCGATTCTTATTGAGGAAACAGATAAGATAATGAAGGCACAGATGGCGCGAGGTGCAGACTTTGAGTCAGGTAATATTATTAAGAAGGCAAAGGCTATGATACCTATTCTTGTACCTTTATTCATATCAGCGTTCAGAAGGGCTAATGAACTTGCAATGGCTATGGAGGCGAGATGTTATCACGGTTCTGAAGGAAGAACTAAGATGAAGCCGCTGAAATACTCCAGAAGAGATATTAATGCATATCTTATTATCGCATTGTATCTTGCATGCATTATTGTGGTTAAGGTTACGCTTAAGTTAATATAATCAGTGTGTATACAGATATGACATTTATAATAGTTTGATTCTGGCTTTTAAGGAGGAACGCCATGCGAAGAATAAAGCTTATCGTAGCTTATGATGGAACAGAATATTCCGGCTGGCAGATTCAGCCGGAAGCACCAACTATAGAAATGTATCTTGACAAGGCAATTCGCGAGCTTACAGGTGAAAATGTGCATGTGACCGGAGCAAGTCGTACAGACGCAGGTGTGCATGCATATGGAAATGTAGCTGTATTTGATACGGAATCGACAATACCTGGAGACAGATTCACATTTGCACTAAACAGATTCCTGCCGGATTCAATTGTTATTCAGGATTCATGGGAAGTGTCTGTAGATTTTCACCCAAGGCACTGTAACACAAGAAAAACTTACGAATACCGCATACTTAATACTGCTGTTCCGTTGCCTCAGAAGCGCAATTTCACATGGCATGTTGCAGGCAGTATTGATATTGAAAAGATGAAAGAAGCTGCAGCATATATTGTTGGTGAACATGATTTCAAAAGCTTCTGTTGTGTGAGAACTCAGGCAGAATCGACTGTCAGGACTATATATTCACTTGAGGTTCTGCAGGAAGGCAGAGAGATAATAATCCGTATTAAAGGAAATGGATTCTTATACAACATGGTAAGAATTATTACAGGCACGCTTATTCAGGTAGGAAAAGGAAGATTCAAGCCTGAATATGTGAAGCAGATGTTAGAGGCAAAGGACAGGACTGTTGCAGGGCAGACTGCTCCTCCACAGGGACTTACACTTGTTGGCATTGAATATGTGGATAATGATGACGCAAGGGTTGTCTGATGTGGATAACTTTTTTGGATAAAACATTTGCAAAAGTATATTGACACACGTGGTTATGTGTTATATAATTCAGAAATGTGGCGTGATAAGTGCGCCCATAATTAAGGTTTTAAGTGTTTCACCAATGCCCCGGAGAGACATTTATATACATTAATAATTAAGCATTATAGCAATATTTCAGGAGGAAAACTAATGAAAACTTATATGGCTAGTGCATCTACAATCGAGAGAAAATGGTATGTAGTAGATGCTGCAGATTATACATTAGGTCGTTTAGCATCACAGGTTGCTGCTGTGTTAAGAGGAAAGAATAAGCCAACTTACACACCATTCCTTGACTGTGGTGACAACGTTATCGTAATTAACGCTGATAAGGTTAAGGTTACAGGAAAGAAGCTTGACCAGAAGGTTTATTACAGCCACTCAGACTATGTTGGTGGTTTAAAGGAAACAACACTTAAGGAAATGATGGAAAAGAAGCCTGAGAAGGTTATCGAGCTTGCTGTTAAGGGAATGCTTCCAAAGGGACCTTTAGGACGTCAGATGTTCACAAAGCTTCATGTTTATGCTGGTCCAGATCATGAGCAGGCAGCTCAGAAGCCAGAAGTATTAAAGTTTTAATATAAGGACACATATAAGGAGGAATTAACAGTGGCTAAGAAAGCAAACGGAAAGTTCTACGGAACAGGTAGAAGAAAAAGCAGTATTGCTAGAGTATATTTAGTACCAGGTAATGGTAATATTACAATAAATAAGAGATCACTTGATGAATATTTCGGTCTTGAAACACTTAAGGTTGTAGTTAAGCAGCCATTAGTTCTTACAGAGACAGCTGACAAGTATGATGTAATCGTTAACGTACACGGTGGCGGATACACAGGTCAGGCTGGTGCTATCAGACACGGTATCTCAAGAGCTCTTCTTCAGGTTGATTCAGAAGAATACCGTCCATCACTTAAGAAGGCTGGTTTCTTAACAAGAGATCCAAGAATGAAGGAGAGAAAGAAGTACGGTCTCAAAGCAGCTCGTCGTGCTCCACAGTTCTCAAAGAGATAATATTAAGAAAATTGACATTTCAAAAGCCCCGAATTTTCGGGGCTTTTTCTTATGTCAAAATAAGAATATTGGGAAATGCTAGACGCATTATAGAAATACAAAATAGACTTATCTTATTTGGATATATACTAGAAAAATATTATGGTTAAATAAAATTTTGAATTGAGTTATAAGATATGTTAGAGATATGGATTTAGTCAATGTACCATAATAATTCAGCATTAGGGTTATATTTAGGATGATTTTTATCATCTTGGCATGTATATTTTACAGCAGGAGGAGTGTTTCTACAAATTCGTTATACAATTTGATCAATTTCGTGATCAGATGCAATGAAAGTACGTATCCATCCATGGATATAAAGAGATGGTGGATTGAAAGTGCTTTTGTTGCCATAACCTATATTTTGTTCAATTATGAATAATTGTGCGAGTACTGCTGTGATGTCAATTGGATTAATATATTGAGTAAAGTTAATATGTGTTAGCGGAGAAATTGCCTCTAATGGTTCTGCACCATAGAATATTTTGTCAAATGCAGTTAAGAGTTCTATCCTTGATTGAGGAATTTCTCTAGCACGAAGTTTAAGATCAATAAGTAGTCGAAGATGATTTGGTTTGAAAGGTTTATCATCTCCTATCTTAAGAAAAATCTGAAAATTAGTATTTACATCATAGTTTTTGAAACGTTTGGATAGAGTGCTGGGACGAAAAATTAATAGGGATTGTTCACCATTACTGTAAACTTCTTTCATTGTATCAAAGGGAAGTGCTAAAACTAAATTAAGCATATCATTGTATGTCATTGTGTGTTATCTCCTTGAAAAAATTAATAATATCAACATTAAGAGCATTAGCAATTTGATTAAGGGCAGATATAGAAAGGCTTTTATCGCATCCGGCAGCTTCTATTTTTGAAAGATAGCTGATACTGATTCCGGCTTGCTCTGCAAGTTGCATTTGCGTTAATCTTGCCTGTTCTCTATAATGTTTTATGTTTGCACCTATAATATGGTATAGGCTTGTATCTGATTCAAAACGCATAGTAATACCTCTTTCACTATTTGTGAATATTATCGCATGTCGCTTATAGTATATAAATTCACTTATTGTGAAAGAAAAAAGAGATGGATTTTCTATATAAAGTAATGTACAATAAGATTAATATTAACGAAGAAGGGTGGGGATTTTATAAATTTACAACCAAATAATTTTCAGCTTGAACCAACGACAGTTTGGTCGTTTCCAGACAGGGGCAGTTGGGCAACGCATTCAGGAAAGTATCGAGGTAACTGGTCGCCGTATGTGCCAAGAAATCTGATACTTCGCTATTCTAAACCCGGAGAGTGGGTTTTAGATCAATTTATGGGTAGTGGAACAACTTTAGTTGAGGCAAAGCTACTGAGTCGCAATGCGGTAGGTATTGATATTAATCCGCAGTCAGTTTCAATCTCTGAAACAAATTTAAAATTCCAATGTGAAACAAAATCAAAGATATTTACAAAAAATGCAGATGCAACAAACTTATATTTTATTAAAGATGAGCATATTGACTTTATTTGTACTCATCCTCCATATGCGGATATTATTAAGTATAGTAAAGGAATATCAGGTGATATTTCATTACTTTGTGTGGATGAATTCTTAGAGGAGATGAATAAAGTGGCAGCAGAATCATATAGGGTTCTGAAAAAGGGTAAGATGTGTGCAGTTATGATTGGAGATGTTAGAAATCATGGGAAAGTTATTCCTCTAGGGTTTAGGATGATGGGATGTTTTTTAAATGCTGGATTTTCAAATAAAGAAATAATTATTAAAGAGCAGCATAATTGTCGTTCAACAAAATATTGGGAGAAGCATAATAATTCTTTTTTAATGTTGGCACATGAGTATATATTTGTGTTTCAAAAATAAATTTTTTGTATTCACTAAGAGTGAAAGTTGCTGTTGTTATTTTATTGGTTTCAAAGTATAATAAACAAATAGAATATTGTCTGTTTGACATAGAGAAGAGGAAAATTAAATGAGTAACTCAAATATTGCTCCATTTGTAAAATGGGCTGGAGGAAAGAGACAGCTTTTATCACAAATTAAAGAGCGTATGCCTGAGAAATATAATAATTACTTTGAACCATTTGTAGGTGGTGGAGCAGTTACATTTGAATTACTACCGGAAAAGGCTTTGATAAATGACATAAACAAGGCTCTGATAAATGCATATAAGCAGATATGTGATGCACCAGATATGTTTTTAAAAGCTGTTAATAAACTTGATGAAGAAATGTGGGAAGATGGAAAGAAATATTATTATTCCCTAAGAGAGCATTACAATGATAAGCTAATGAAATCTGAATATGATGTAGAGCTGGCAGCATTGTTTGTGTTTATTAATAAACATTGTTTTAATGGGTTGTATCGTGTGAATGGAAAAGGATTATTTAATGTTCCGTATAATAATAGCCGTAGAGCTTCTGTTGATGAAGATTCTATCCTAGAGATTTCTAAGTACCTGAAGGGGATAACTATTATTGATGGAGATTTTGATGAAGCTTGTAAGGGAGCAAAGAAAGGGGATTTTGTATTTATTGATAGTCCGTATGCTCCATTGAATCCAACATCGTTTGAATCATATACCAAGGAGGGCTTCGATATAGAAAGTCACAAGCGATTAGCGAGACTTTATGATGAATTAACAGCAAGAGGCTGTTATTGCATGCTTACAAATCATAATACAGAGCTGATAAATGATTTATATGGAAATAAAGGTTATAAAATAGATGTTGTAAGCGTTAAGCGTATGATTAATTCCGATGCTTCTAATAGGGTAGGAGAAGAAGTAATAATATGTAATTATTAAATGGTGTTAATGTCTCTGTTGGCAGAGATTAACATTTAGCTCTAAAGACGAGGAGAAATATAATGGATAACTTATTTACAAAGAAAGTGCCATTATACTTTGAGACGGATGAATCACAGTTGGTTGTAGGTGATTCATTTAAAATTCTAACTAAGATGAAACCAGAATCAGCAGATATGATATTTGCTGATCCACCTTATTTTTTAAGTAATGATGGGATTACCTGTAAAGGTGGGAAGATGGTTTCTGTAAATAAAGGCTCATGGGATAAACTTTCAGAAAGTGGAACCAGTGTCGAAGAAAAACATAAGTTTAATAGAAAGTGGATTAAGTTATGTAAGAAGGTATTAAAGCCGAATGGCACAATATGGATATCAGGAACATTACACAATATATATTCGATTGGTATGGCATTGGAGCAGGAAGGCTTCAAGATAATTAATAACATAACATGGCAGAAAACAAATCCACCGCCAAACTTAGCATGTCGATGCTTCACACATTCTACAGAAACCATTTTATGGGCTAGAAAGAATGATAAGAAGTCTCGGCATTTTTTTAATTATCAGAAAATGAAAGAAATGAATGATGGAAAGCAGATGAAGGATGTTTGGACAGGCTCATTGACAAAGCCATCTGAGAAGGTGGCGGGAAAGCATCCTACACAGAAACCAGAATATCTGTTGGAAAGAATAATACTTGCATCGACAGAGAAAGGACAAGTTATCTTAGATCCTTTCTGTGGTTCAGGAACTACTGGGGTAGAGGCAGTCAAATATGGACGAAAGTTTATAGGAATAGATGTAAGTGAAGAATATATGGAAATATCTAAAAAAAGATTGGAGAAGGTACTAAATGACAGATAGAAATTTTGATGAATGGCTGAGCAAATTCAGACCAAGTATTTCAAGCTATGATTATTACATAGATTTTGAAAAGGTAATTAAGAATGTTGATGAAATAAAGGTAGAACTCAACATTTTGAATTCATTAATTGGATCAAAGAATATAGAAGATGAGTTTGAAAAGATAGTGACACGATATCCAGAAACATTAAAATGTATACCATTATTACTTGCAGTCAGGGGTAACGAAATATACGCACAGGATGAAGATGGGGCATTTTTATACAATTTCAAAACTATGAACTATGAGGTAGAGCAATACAAGGTGTTTATGAGAAAAACAGGATTGTTTGATATGATTGCAAATCATCTTGTAAATAATCTGGTAGATTATGCATTGGGTATTGAAACAGGTTTAGATTCTAATGGGCGTAAAAATCGTGGCGGTCATCAAATGGAAGATTTGGTTGAGAAGTACATTGTGGCAGCAGGTTTCAAAAAGAACGAGAATTACTTTAAAGAGATGTACTTAAAAGATATTGAATCTAGATGGAATATTGATTTGTCTGCGCTTTCTAATCAGGGTAAAGCTGCTAAGAGATTTGATTTTGTAATTAAGACTGACAAGATGATCTATGCTATTGAGACAAACTTCTATGGTGGAGGAGGTTCTAAACTTAATGAGACTGCAAGAAGTTACAAGATGCTTTCACAGGAAGCTGATACAATAGATGGATTTACATTTGTATGGTTTACAGATGGAATTGGCTGGAAGAGTGCCAGAGGTAACTTAAGAGAGACATTTGAAATAATGGATACTATTTATAGCATTGATGATATGGAGAATGGAGTTATTAAAAGAATTATGCTATAGCAAAGGAGAAAATGAAATGGCTGATATTAACGATTTTAAAGTGTTAAAAAATAAGTGCATTAAAATGTATGACTATTTTGGAAAGGGAGAGTTTACAGAGGAAAATGATAAGGCAAGAATGGGATTTTATCATCTAGTATTAGAAAATATAGCAGGGATTAATGAAGTCAGTGAAATCCAAGATTGTATAATAGATACTGAATATAATAAGACAATTCTAAAAATAGATACAGATGATTTGGGGATTGATGCAGTGTGTTATAAAGATGAATATATTGATGGCGAGAGACCGATATATTTATTTAATTTTAAACATGTTAACAGTTTTAAGGAGGCAACAACCAAAGATAATGATATATCACGAAGTATGAAGTTTATCGAGTATTTAGATTTGAGTTTGGAAATAGTACCTAAAGATATGGGGAAAAAAGTGCGCGATAAAATAATGGACATACGAAAGAAGTTAGATTCTAATGAGGCTTATAGAATATATTTATATATGGTTTCTAATAAATTAGGTGAATTTGCTGAAAGTTCATTAGAGCACATTAAAGTATTAGCAAATAATTATGGAATAAAGATAATTAATTTGTCGTTGGAAGATTTAACTAAATACATATTTGATAGTAGAAAATCAACAGAAAGTCAGTTTATGCTATCAAAAGACGATTTTTTGTCATTTGATGGAGATAATAAATCTACGAAGAAATCATTTATAGCTAAAATGTCTTTGGTTGATGTTGTACGTATATTTTCAAGTGATGAGCAATTAACGCACAAGTATAATATAGAAGATGATAGTGAAATTGAGGGGGCAAAACTAGATATATCTTTATTATATGATAATGTTAGAGGTTATCTTGAGGAAACATCGTTTAATAAGAATATTAGAAATACATTAAAAGAAAATTATATGGATTTCTTTATGTTTAATAATGGTATTACTGTTACAGCTGAAGAAATAACATCTGAACCCAAAAATTCAAATGAAAAATATTTATTTACATTAAAAAATTATCAGATTGTTAATGGAGGACAAACAATTCGAACGATTTTTTCATACCTAAATGAAGTTAAGGAAAATGGAGATAATTTATTTTATAGAAATACATATATCCTTGTAAGAATATTTAAAATAGAGAAAGATAGTATGTTAAAAAATGCAATAGCGGAATATACAAATAGTCAAAATCAGATATCAGCGTATGATTTAAAATCTGTTGATGCAATTCAAATACAGATTGAAAATTATTTAAAGGAACATGATATACTTTATGTTAGAAAAGCGGGGGATGTGGGAGAAGCAAATTGTACATATAAATATAGAATTTCGAAAGAAGAACTTGCTCAAATTATATATTCGGTTCAAGGCTATCCAGATAGAGTTACAAACATGAAAATTAAGTTATTTACAGATTATTATAATGATATCTTTCCAAAAGATAATTTTCCTTTTGAAAAAATAGTGGGGTATATAGAAAACTATTTTGCAATTAAAGAAAAATATAAAAAGAAAAAGGGCATATCAAATTGTTTTTATGTATGCTATCTTGTGAATACAATTGGATTAACTCTTGATGAGTCTGTTAAGTTCTTAGATGAGTTTATTGCTAAGATTAAAGAAGAGAGAAAGCAAATATCTATACCACGTATTTTGATACAAAAGAGTACAAGAGATATTTTTCTTGAGGAAGCTAATAAAATAAAAGCAAAGTAAGAGTTGCAATATATAAAATGTGAATGTGGAGATGTGTTGATTTGCAGAAATTAGTGTAAAAAAGGAAATAAAAAAATATTTGTGGACTCCAATCCTCATCCATAACATCAGCCTAAGCCTGCAACTCGCAATCAAGAGAAAGTGCAGCATACATTAGAAGATTATCAATCGCAAGGTTATCAATAAGCCTTTGAGAGTTAGGTGTAGTATGGAGATTATTTTCAGCTTCAGCACAGGATAAGAATAGAAGTTTATTATCAGCAAAAGCAATGTCAATTCCGTTCTTGTATTGGTTATAGTAAGCAAAATGTATTTTCATAGTAGTAGTCCTTTCTTTGCAAATGTAATGAGCAGTTCTGGGAATGTGTGGGTAGTCAATCGCATACAACACATATGCAACACTGTCATACACAAATCCCCTATTTATGGGCTTTTCAGGATATCAAAACGTTAATTCTAGTTCTCAAAGAGATAATATTTACAATCCAAAGCGGTCTTATGGCGTTTAAGAAAAGTATATTACACCTCGGAATTTCGGTTCCGGGGTGTTTTTTAGTTTGTGAACTGTGGTATTATTATAATATAATCAAAAATATTATTTTGGATAGATGTTTATATGACAACTGTAATCACAAAGAGTGATAGAATTGTAAAAGTTGTATCCAGAGAAGAATAGAAAAGTATAATAACGTTGGCAGATATGATTGGAGAGCTATATATGATTAAAATAGCATTTTTCGATATAGATGGAACATTGTTGAAAATGGGATGTAAAGAACCGACAGATAAAACAGTTAAAGCGTTAAATTCTCTTAACCAGAATGGAATATTGCTTTGTATGGCAACTGGCAGAGGCTATCTTTCAATCCCTAAATTCAAAGATATTACATTTGATGTGCTGCTTACATTTAATGGTTCATATGTAATGGCTGGGGAAAAGATTATTTTCAGGAATCCCCTGAATAATAATGATAAACATCAAATAATTCAAAATCTTAATAAAATGAACAGAGCAGCTGCAATCAGCAATGAGCATTTTATTGTTACTAATGGCACAGATGAGCATCTGGAAGAGTACTTTAAATTTGGAAATGAAACATTGACAATTGCAGATAATTTTGATGAGTTATGTAAAGAAGATATTTATCAGATTATGTGTGCGTGCAGAAAAGAAGAATATGCCCAGATACTGCAAGGAACTGAAAATACTCAGATAACTGCATGGTGGGATAAAGCAGCAGATATAATTCCATTGAATTGTGGTAAGGGAAATGCTGTAAATGCAGTGCTTAATTATTATGGATTATCGAAAGATGAGGCGATTGCTTTTGGTGATGGTAGAAATGATATTGAAATGCTAGAAGCTGTTGGTACAGGAGTGGCCATGGGGAATGCCATTGATGAAGTCAAAGCAAGAGCAGATGTCGTATGTAAATCCGTTGAAGAAGACGGAGTGTATCATTACTGTCTGGAGAAAAAACTCATTAAATGCTGATGGACTTATTATACAGCAGGGTTGCAGAGTGTTATATACTCTGCAACCCTGTTAGTCATTTATAGTCTTAATTTTACCACCATTTCTCACGGTAAGAGTATTCACCGCGGTAATTAGAAGCATTATAATCAGGATACTTGAAAGGTGCATATACATCATCCTTAGGTGCATCATCCTGTGTATATATGTACATAGAATCATAATCCCATGTGACAATCTCATCACGGGCATCGCCGTAGAGGTTTACAGCTTCAGCACACATGGTAGGATGACCATCGTCAGGGAATTTAACAACCTGGATACCATTGCCGTCAATCATTCCGCCGCGCTCTATATCAGCATTAAGAAGGATGAAGTCCTGACCGTCACCAGTCCAGTTTACAGGAGTTAAGAGATTACCATTAAGCTCGTTCTCCATTTCCCATAACTGATTACCCTCGCTGTCATAGAAATATATAATTCCCTGGTGTCCCCAGAAATTAACAACAACCATTTCATAGCCCGGGCGGTTAGGAAGATAATTAGCAAGACTTACACGCTGTGCATGACCTATGCCGTCCTTCTTAAGAAGCTTTCCGTTAAAATCAGATATCAGGAAGCCTTCCTTTCCGGCAACACAGGCAAAGAATTTAGTACCTTTGTGTGGTCCTGACTCAAATCTGCCTGGAACAATCTCATCAATATGGTCTTCATTAACAGGCATAGTCCACATTTTATTACCGTGGCAGTCAAGCATGTTATAACCAACTAAAAGTTCATCATGTCCATCTCCGTTAATATCAATTGCAAAAGGAAAATGTCCGGTATTCTTATCACTTTGGAAATGCCACATAACCTCAAGGTCATCGTTAAGTGCATATACTCTGCAATAACGGTCTTTAATGAGAATATCGCGTGGCTTGTCAAGACCACGGAAATTACATATACGCATACCATCAGGATTAATTCTGTCAAATGCGTAGATTTTATCAGGAACACCGATAATAGTTCCGTCCTCTTCTGGTGTAGAGAAAGGTGTTTTGGCACGTTTCTTCACTTCACCTGTTTTGCCATCAAGAATCAGCACTTCAAAATTCTTGGCTGTAATAACCTCATCAAAGCCATCACCGTCAATATCATATATCTGCATAGGCATATCTGCTGATATAGTTCCAATGTCGTGATTATCAGTAGGTTCACCATGCTGCCATAATATATTGCCATCAAGGTCAAATGCGGTGAGACAGCTGATTGTTCCATAAGCATCACGGTTTACTCTTTTCTGGCACTGAGCCATAACCATCTGATACTCGCCATTGCCAAGAAGATGACCGAAACGAAGCTGTCTTCCGGTGCCGCAGCCTTTAAGGTCAATTTTCTTAAGAAGCTTCATCTTAGGATAATGTGCCTGTGCATCTTCACATTCAGCTTTATAAGCATTTCTTGCAGCATCAATAGAAGCAGCAGTACTTTCAGAAGTAGTAACATTTACAAAACCAAACTGTGTAGGGATAGTTGCAGTAATGGCAACCTTGCCACCCTGCCTTGCATATTCAGTGTCAAGGTCAAAATAAACCTTATCATCAACACTGCATATAACATGGCTGCCTTTAATCTCAGCCTTAAGTACATAAGTATCATCACAGTTGTAATCAAAAGGTACAGAATCGAGTACAGTAACCTCCTCCTTATGACGATACTCAAGTCTTAACTCATGCTCTTCAAAAACAAGGACAAGAAGATTAGCAGAGTTCTGACAACAAAAACCAATGCCGGCATTGCCCCATTTGGTAGTAAACATACGCACACTTGCAGTTATAGTATAATCGCGCCAGAATCTGTCACCGCTTGTGAGCATAGGAAATGTGCGGTGTGGCTTGTCATTGCGGATACGCATCTGCTCCATAAAATGTTTTCCATTATATTCAGAAATAATCCAGGAAGCCCCCTGACCATTATAAGTGTGGTTGCATACCGGGTCATACCATTTACCATAATATCCAGGATAATGGATAAAATGATACTCACCCATTGCCGAATGATTCTTATCATAAGGAAATTCACCAATAGGAAAATCAGAGAAATCTTCATCAAGTAAAATAAAATCTGCCATAATAACCTCCATTCCAAAATAAAAAATATAATTAATGGCTCTTTCTGTAGCTTCCGGGCGCTTCGCCCATGATTTTTTTAAATGTGCCGCCCATAGTATTACTGTCGGCGAAACCACATTTGTCAGCAATCTCAGTAATAGAGAGGCTGGTGTTGACTAAAAGGTCTGCTGCTGCGTGCGTTCTTACATAAATAAGATACTCTCTGAATCTGAAGCCTGTAAAAGCCTTAAATTTCTTGGAAAGGCTCGATTCACTCATATTAAAAAGTTCTGCAGTAGCAGCCATAGTTATGTCATTGTGATAATTCTCGATAATATATTCAATAACCTTCTGGATAAGTTCATTACCTGTATCCATTTTCGTAATAACATTATCTTCGTACATCTGACAGCGCAGAATAAAAAGTATAAGTTCATGAAAATAAGAATGTACGAAAGATAAAGACAGACTATCTACACCATTGTGTTCATAAGAAATCTTCTGGATAATTGATGATATATAATCAAGTCGTCTTTCTGGTATATGGATAACAGGATGTTTATGGAAAATGCTTTCTATATCCTGAGAGGAATCATCAGCAATCCACTTTAATTCATCATTATTAAAATATAACACATATCTTGTATGGTCACTTCCGGCGAGGTAAGTAGTCATGTGCGCCATGTCTGGTGGGATAAGAGCAAGTCCGCCAGAATTTAACATATATATTTCATCACCTACATAAAGTGTGCAGGAACCAGAATATATAAACATCAGCTCCCATCTGTTATGTTCATGAAAATGTTTCATCTTATAAGATGGAGGCACAGTAGCAATATCCGTGTGGAAATTGTCATTAATAAAATGGTACATTGCCGTCTCCTTGGTATATGAATAATATCTTACGAAGCAAAATCATATACTGATTATAGGTCGTTTATAGAGAAAATGTTACTGATTTTTTACATATTTTTTTGATTTTGGAAGATTTCGTGCTGTTTTTTTGTATCAATAAAAATACAATGTGAATATAATGAAAGCATCTTAAGAAGCAGAAACAATTTAATATAAGGAGGAATAATATGATACGAAGAAACAAAATTATTGCTTCTGTTGCTGTCAGTGTCATGGCTGGTGTTCTTGTTGCGGGCAACTTAGCTCCATTACAGGGATACTATGCATTTGCACAGGAAACAGGAGTAAAAGCTGGAAGGTATTCAGCAGTAAAAGACATTAACAAAACATTAGAAGGTTACACACCAATGGACAGTTCTGATCCGGTTGAATTCGGTGGAACTTACATTAAGTATCAGGGCGAGACAATCCAGTTGTCGGAGACAGCCATATATGTTGATGGTTCGTTATCAGACGAGCTTGCTGCCCAGTACCCATATGTATATAACGACATTACTAAGGCGTTGTCAGCAGATGCATTAAAGAATGGAACAGCAGACAAACCAATGACAGTATATGTTGCACCATATGTGTATTGGATTGATGATCCGGCAGCAACAGATACAGTACAGAAGACCGAGGGATATTCAGTACCTTATGGAATGGTTGTTAATTCAGATTATCTTACTATCAAAGGTCTTACAGGAAATCCTGATAATGTTGTATTAGCTGGAAACAGAGGACAGTCACATGCCTCTAACGGTAACTATACCATGTTCAGATTCAACTGCAGTGGCGCACTCACAGTTAAGAATATAACAATAGGTAACTATTGCAGCGTTGACCTAGATTATCCGCTTATGAGTGAGCTTAATCAGGCAAAGAGAACAGAGACAATCACACAGGCACAGCTTGCTGATGTTTCTGGAGAAAAGATGTTTGCAGATAACTGTAACTTTATAAGCAGACTTAATCTTGACCCAATAAATGGAGCATCAAGAAGTCTTTATAACAACTGTCATTTTGAAAGTACAGATGATGCCCTTAATGCAAATGCTGTATATGTAGGATGCGATTTTGATTTCTACGGAAACAGACCATTATATTCATCATATGGTACAGGTTCAACATTTTTAGGTTGTACATTTAATTGTAAGATATTAAATGTTGAAGCCGAACCTACACAGTTCTTTACAAAAGAGGGCGGCACAATTACCGCAGTAGACTGTGTATATAACAGTAATTTAAGTGTACCTATATCAATTGGATGGACTAAAACACCATCAACTTCATTAAAATGTTATCAGAGCAACATAATTCATAATGGACAGAGCATTACAATCGGTGGCGAGGGTGCTAAAGAAACCGTTGATATGACAGGCAAGTCAGTACTTGATGCCTACAAGGTTGTGTCAGGTGGTAAGACATATTACAACACATACAATCTTTTAAAGGGCAGTGACGACTGGGATCCATTAGGAGTTAAGGATGTAATTAAAGCAGCCGGACAGGACACAGTTGCAACACAGCTTTCAATAACATCAGATGTCACAGAGATTGAATCTGGAAAGGAAACAGCTTCAATAGGAGGAGCAGTTAACTATTTCTATGGAACTAATGATACAACACAGAAGATAACATACAGCGTATCAGACGAAGATAAGGCATATGTGAAGTTAACAGATAATGGTGACGGAACATGCAAAGTAGAAGGTACTAATAATGATGATGCAGCTAGGAAGGTCATTATAAATGCATCTACAGAGTCAGGTCTTGAAGCAGCAGTTGGAATTACTGTAAAGCCAAGCAAGATTGAATCACCAGTATTTACAAAGGCACCAGTTATTACTAATGACGGACAGGGCAGTCTTAAAGTAGATTACTCACTTGATTTAGGAAGCAGAGAAGACATGTCTGCAATCTCATGGTACAGATGTACAGATGCAGAGGGCAGCAATCCTATACTTGTAGCAGTAACAAGAAATGATTCACCAGAGTATACATATAAGTTAACAGCAGGTGATGTAGGATATTACATCATGGCTAAGGTAGAATCTAAGAACATCAGAAGTGATTATGGAACACCGGAAAATACAGTATATGACAAGGCAATCGGAGTGAAAGATGTAAGAAGCAAGAACTTTGCTACAGATTTCTCTAACTTCCCTAATGTAAAGCAGTCAGAAATCAAAGCTGGCTTCTGGACTGTAGATTATAACCGTCCGGCAGATACAGAAAGTTTTGGAAGCTGGCAGGGAGCTGATACAGAAGAACCTTGGAAATATGGAACAACAGGTAACGGCTGTGTAGGCGCTGGATTATATGAAGGTACACAGGGCGCAAGACTTATGTATACACCAGTAGAAGGAACATATGGTGATATGTCACTTAAGCTTGTAGTTGACCCAGCCAAGACAGCAGGTCAGGGATTTGGTAGTGCAGGACAGTATATGGATGTACTTCTTAAGTTCGATACATCAACACTTACAGGATACGGATTAAGAATAATAAGAACTAAAGCGTCATCTAATGCCGTAACATTTGTACTTGTAAAATATGACAATGGAACAGTAACAGAAATCTCTGATGAAGTTATTGCAAGCTGCTATGCGACAGGCTGTACAATCAGTTTAAAGGTTGAGGGTAATAAGCTTACTGCTCATGTTGAGACACCAACAGAACAGCTCGCAGATCAGGCAGCTAAGGGATATCCTCATGTAGTTGACCTTACAGCAGATATTGCAGCTAACAGCTTTGGCGGTGTTGCAATACAGCATACAGGAACAACAGGAGCTGGTGGATGGCAGAATACAACAATGCTTCATAATTTAGATATTACATGGGAAGGTGAGAACAACCAGAACCCTGAATATGTTGAAGGAAATCCATCAGATAACGAGAATCCGGCAGAGAAATCAGATGATTCAACAGGAACTTCAACAGGAGCAGATACAACAGTTAAGACAGGCGATATGAGCCATGCAGGAATGTATGCCGCATTAACTACAGCAAGCCTTTGTGCATTGCTTGGAATGGCAGCAGTATACATGAGAAGAAGAAAAGATATCTAATTTCATAAGAATTTTCTTTACAGGAGCACCCGCAATTATATTGCGGGTGTTTTTGCGTGGTGAATGTGTGACCGTATGTGATTGACATTTTAATTATTATGCTATAAAGTTTTATAGAACTAACCAGTATAAGATGGAGGATAAAACTTAAAAGCATGAAATATAATATCAGAAAATATATATTGGCAGGAATTACAGCAATTCTTGCAGCAGCTGTTTTGACGGCATGTGGTGGCAGCAAGCCAGAGAAGGACGATACAGTCCAGAGTACACAGGAAATATTTGCAATGGATACATATATGTCGCTTACTGCATATGGCAGCAATTCAGAGGAAGCAGTAAGTAAAGCAGTTCAGGAGATTAACCGGCTTGATGCAATGTTTTCGGTAGGAAATGAGGACAGTGATGTTACTAAGATAAATGAAAATGGAAGCGGTGAAGTATCGGAAGAAACCGCATTTATAATGAACAGGGCAATGCAGGTATCTAAAGAAACTAAAGGTGCTTTCGATATTACGATATACCCGGTTATGGAGCTGTGGGGATTTACCACCAAGAATTACAGAGTGCCTGAAAGCAGCGAGATTGCGGATGTACTTAAGCATGTTTCTTATACAAATGTGGAGGTTAACGGGCAGCAGGTGACATTGTCAGATGGTGCAAGCATTGACCTTGGTGGAATTGCCAAAGGTTATACATCTTTGCGGGTGATTCAGATTATGAAGGACTGCGGCATAGAGCATGCAATCATTAATCTTGGGGGCAATGTGCAGGTGCTTGGAACTAAGGCGGACGGTTCTGACTGGAGAGTTGCCATACAGAATCCAGACAGTGAAAGCAGTTATCTTGGTGTATTAAGCACTGCTGATAAGGCAGTTATAACATCAGGTGGATATGAGAGATATTTTGAGCAGGACGGACAAGTATACCATCATATTATAGACCCGCAGACAGGTTATCCATCAGAGAGCGACCTGACATCGGTTACAATTGTATGCTCTGATGGAACAACAGCAGATGCATTATCAACTGCGCTTTTTGTAATGGGGCTGGACGGCGCTAAAGAACTTTACAGAAGCGGGGCTATAGATTTTGATATGATACTTTTCGATGGAAGCAGAGTGTATGTATCGGAGGGCATTGCCAGCGGTTTTTTAACAGGTATGGATAAGGAAATAATTACCAGACAGCCTTAATGAGAATTATTATTAACTGTCTGTATTGACAAATGTGGTGAGAAAAATATATTCTATAGAGCAGTTAGCGAAAACTAATTGCAGATAGATTAATATACTTTTGTTGAAGACAGCTAACCAAGATATACAGACCCGAAGGAGCAGACATGTTATTAATAATATCACTTATAATCGTAGCTTTATTTATATATTTTCTCAAGGATTCACTTAAGAAATATGCCAATATATTTTATATAGGTGTGGCAGTAATCTCTATTGCAGTATTCCTGCTTGAGTTTTTGTCAATGCCTTTGTTTGTAAAGAACAATATATTAGGAATATTTGCAAAAGGCTCTCTTGGAACGGCAATGTTCGTTGCAGTAATGTATGCAGGTGCACTTCCTAAGGGTAGCAAGCTGATTGCACCGCTTATGAAGATAAGAGGTGAATTGTCAATTACAGCGGCAATACTCGTCCTGTGTCATAATTTCACATATGGAATGACATATTTCAGAATGTTATTTACAAAGACAAGCCTGTTATCAGCCACACAGCTTGCAGCTGCGGTAATAAGTCTTGTGCTTATAGCTATAATGCTTGTGCTTACAGTTACATCTTTTCCATCTGTAAGAAAGAAGATGCAGGCTAAGAAGTGGAAGCAGTTACAGCGCACAGCATATGTATTCTACGGTCTTATGTATGTACATATAATGCTTATCAATATTCCATATGCAAGACTTGGACTTGGTACTTATATTGCAAATGTAGTTATCTACAGCATAGTTTTCTTAGGCTATGCAGCTATGAGAATAGCAAAGGCTGTATCAGTAAAGGCAGCAAGAGCCGGAAAGACATACGGTAAGAAACCAGAGACGGTTCTGTATGGACTGGCATTGGTTATATGTGCAGTGATGACGGTGTTGTGCTTTGCAGGAAGACAGACAGTGTCGGCATCGGAAGACAATGAGGAATGGAACGATTTCTTTAACGAAGAGACAGTTGCAGCAATGGTCAAAGAGATTGAGAGCAGTACGGCTAAGACAGATGCCGAAGGAACAACACAAGAGAGTCTGGAAGAATCAGTTTCATCAGATGGACAGTCAGACTCACAGGCTGGTGGTGTAGGAAATGAAGTGTCGGGAAATAGCAATAATTCCGGTTCGGATAATGTTTCTGGTAATTCATCAGGTAATAGTTCTGACAGTGGTAATCAGTCAGCTCAGCCGGATAATGGTTCTGACAATAGTGGAGAGCTGAGCGGCGGTTCAGGCAGTGACGCACCGGCTAATACAAAATTTAAAGCAGATGGAACTTATACAGGTTCTGCTGTGTGTGAGACTTATAATTACAATGTAACGGTTACAATAGTCGTATCAGGAGATGTGATTACATCAGTTACAGCAACTTCAGAAGCAGGAGCACAGGACGTACAGTATTTTAATATGGCAAATGCAAAGGTTCCTGCACAGCTTCTTGCAAATCAGAGTACATCAGGCGTTGACAGTGTTTCTGGTGCTACTAAATCGAGCAATGCCATAAAGAAGGCATTTTACTATGCTTATAAATCGGCTAAGAAGTAGAGCAGATTTGTAATAGAAAAAATTATAAGGAGGCAAAATTCCTCTCCTCACCAATGGGTTCGGATTTTGCTTCGCAAAACAAGGAGGATTTATGAGGAAGAACATTTTTACTAAGATTGCTGCTGTTGCAGCCGCTACTGTTCTTGCTGTTACAGCACTTCCAGCTCTTGTGTCTGATACACATGCAGCAGATGATGAGTATTCATATGTATATGCTGGACTTACATGGCAGGAATACTGGGCTAACGAGGGCGTATATAACGCAGGAGATGTAACAACATCTAATGAGAAGGATACACATGGTGAGTATGATAAGGGCGCTTTTGATACAGTAACAAGAGCTACAACCAATCATGGTCTTCACAGAGGAAGCTACCAGTGCATGGCAACAATTGATACAGAAGATGGTAAGAAGTATGAGCTTGCCGGCTGGACTGGTGATGCAAAGAATCAGATAATGATTCTTACAGATGGTACACAGCTTTCATATAGTAAGGGAGTAATTACTAATACAGATGGTACAACATCTAAGCTTTCTTCTTATGAAGTAACTGGTATTAAGTATGTTCCGGTTAAGGTTAAGACATCTGATCTTGCTGATTTTGAGCAGCATTACAGAGTTGTCAAGAATGGAGAAAAGTTATACGGTGGATTTGGTGAGAACAAGCTTAGCTCATATGAATATACAGCTGCAGTTAATGCAGATACTAACGGACTTAAGACAGCAGTTAAGAATGCAGACGGAACATATTCATTCTCTGCAAGACAGACTGGATATGGCAAATCATTTGCAGAGCAGGATATCAGCGAAGCTGCTAACATTACATCTACAGTAAAAGATGCTACAGGTTCATACGGTGAATTTTTAAGAGTTGATATTAATGGTGATGGTTATGGTGCATTGGGTGCTATGATGCAGGCTGTTAAGTGGACATACTATGGAAATGATGCAACAAGAACAAATGTAGTTGCTACATATGGTACTAAATTCGCAGCAGATAACTGGATGCACAAATCAATGGGAATTCAGCTTGGACTTACTGATTCAGCACGCTGCCAGTTACCAGCAGGATATGATGGAACAGGTTACTGGTCACTTACTGTATATGCATTAGGATATACTGATACTACAATTGATTTTGAAGCAACTGATGCTAATATCGTTAAGGTTAAAGCACCTGTAAGTGATACATCAAAGCTTTCAGCAGCTATTGCAGCAGCAGATGCACTTAACGAAGCTGATTACACAGCCGAGTCTTGGGCAGCTATGAAGCTTGAGTATGAGGAAGCAGTCGATGCACTTGCAGTTGCAGAATATCAGGCAGATGTTGATGAGGCAACAGAGCATCTTACAGCAGCAATCAATGCATTAGTAAAGGTTGATGCAGGTACACCTTCTGGTTCAGAAGAGTCTGATAACACAACAGAAGCAGGTACTTCAGATACATCTGTATCAGATGTTAAGACTGGTGATTCTAACAACATGATGGCTTACATCGTAGCAGCAGCACTTGCTTTAACATCAGGTGCAGCAGTAACAGGCAGACGTAAGATTAAGAATGTAAGATAACTGATACGCTAAAATCTAATAAAACTATAAACAAGCCAAAGAACCGGGTCGGAGAGAATCCTTTGTGGGATTTTCTTGCGATCCGGTTCTTTATTACCTGTTAATCTTAATATCCCCCATATTAACATCAGCATTTATACTTTTACCGCTGCCAGCATTATTAGTATAGCTGTGAGAATAAGTAGAATCATTAACCTCAATGTCGCCTAAGTCTACAGAGAGATTAGAACTGTATTTATCAATATCTATACCGTTTATTTTCAGAGAACCCATATCGACAGAAAGGTTAAGGACATCACTGTCACAGTTTGTAAGCTTAATATCGCCCATATTGTTATCAGCAGTTAAATTCTTAACGGCAGAATCAACGATCTTAAGAGAACCCATATCAACAGAGAAATCAGCAGAAGAAGCATGTATATTGTTAACATCCATATCACCCATATTAAGGTCAGCCTGAATAGAATTAAGACTGATATTGTCAGGAATAGTAATTGTAAGTGTGCAGTCTGAGTTTTTGATATTAGTCATAAGATGTACTTTTACATGTTGTTCAATATTTAATGAAGTTCCAGAAACAGATACAGCAGGCTTAAACTTTTCAGCACCTGTATAGATAACTTCAAGCTTGTTGCCTTTCTTAATCTCAACACTGCCAAGATTCATATCAACAGATATGTCTGACACATTATCATAAATAGAAGAATTTTCAATATATTTGCCACTGGATGCCATAGTCATACGTGTAAAAGGAGAAATGTTAAATACATTACCAAGAACGCCAATAATTATGCATATAAGTGTAATAAAATATATAATTGACAGATAAATTCGTTTCTTCATAATTACACCTCCCTGGAATCGTCTTTAAGTATACTCTTAAATATAGCATGTATTACAGCCGCAACAGGCCATATAACCCATGTTAAAGCCCATGCAAATGTGATGAAACTGGCTGACAGATATATACATGTAACGGTAGGCCAGAAAACAGACATAATAGTTGTTGCAGTATTGTTAATATATCTGACTTCTTTATTCTCCTTCTTAACATAGCTGCCGGCTACATTGTCACCATTAAGAGCAAGTAAAGTCTTACATGAAGTCTCAGCCATTGAACCGAAAACAATAAGGAATACGCCGACACTTACTATACAAATCATTGCTGCGCCGCCGATATCGTCAAGTCCTTGTATTGGGATTGCGTCAAAAACGGCAGCAGGGACAAAGCTTATGATACACATAATAATTCCCAGAGTGCGGCACACAATAGAAATGTTGCGAAGTTGTTCCTTCTTATCCTGCACATATCCGACAGTGGCATAATCGATGATACATTCGTGTTTCTTAATATAGTCGTATTTATTCATTAAAGAATTGGTTATTATAAATATGCCAACACCGCAGGCAACTATAATAAACAGAGCAACAGTGCCCATTGTCTGGAGAAAATTATTATGAAATGCACTGCAGGCTGCCGCTGGAACTACTGAGAAAATACATAAGAAAACCCCTAATGCAGTCAGAAATGCATGTCGGCTGCCGGCACTTACAAAGCTTCTGGCTTCATCATGTGTTAAAGTGCGTCTGTTATCAACAGGAGCAGAAGACTGTCTGTTAAGTCCGAGAGTTTCTGCGAGTTCGTCAAGATTGCCGAATTCTGAGATAACAGTACCTACAGCCTCATTCTCGCTTTTACCTTCACTGATAAGTTCATTATATTTGTCCTCCATCATGCCCCACAATTCGTCTTTAGCCTTTAAAACCTCAGTAGTTGCGGGGAGATTGGCAAACATAGTTTCAAGATAACTTTTAATAGTATCCATACATTAATTCTCCTTCACAATAAATTTTTCAATAACTTCTTTAGTAAGAGCCCACTCTTTACATTTTGACTCATAATACAGCCGTCCTTCGTCAGTAATCTGATAATAGGTGCGCTTTTTTCCGCCATTCTCGCCTACACCGGGGAAAGAAGTGATATATCCGTTCTTTTCCATACGTGTAAATGCTGAGTAAAGAGTAGTTTCTTTAACAATATATTTCTCATTGGTCATGGCCTTAATCTGCTTAGAAATCTCATAACCATAAGATGGCTTATCAAGCAGAAGATACAGGATAATTGTATCGTTGTAGCCTCGTATAATGTCACTGCTGATGCCAGCCATGCATACTCCTCCCTTCGAATTAATTGAAGGTGATGATTCACCTGATAATAAATATTAAATAAATGATAATTACTACGACAGGCGATACTACGACAGCCGTAGTACATCTGTCGTAGTATATATAACATGATATGCATAATATGTCAACAGGAGAATATAAAAATCCCTCAAAAGCAGGTAAACAGTGCTTTTGAGGGATATATTAAATATGTGGATTATTTGAAATATACTTTAGCTGCAGTAGCAGCCATGATATTATCCTTGTCAGGTGTTGATATTTCATTGCTTAAGACAATGTAATCAATAAGGTGTCTGTAGCTGTCCTTGCACAGATTCATAGGCAGGTCGCTTCCCCACATAAGTCGGTCGCTTCCGACAAGTTGGATGGCGCGTTTAATATAATGGATTGCGTCAGGATAAGGGTATCTGGCGTCTTTACCCTGATTAGAAGGAAGGCTTGCAAGGTCGAATACAACATTGTCAAGCGTGAGTGCCTCCATTCCTTTAAGCCAGACATTTTCCTGAACAAGACCTCTTGGGGCAAGCAGATGGCACACAACAAACTGCGTGTCAGGGTGTCTCTTAATTGCGCGGGCGAGGGCTTCCGGCTGCCAGCACTCGGCAGGGTAGCGTCCAATATCGAACACAACAGTATTATTATGCATTTCAGCATATGACAGCATTTCCTCAATAACATCACCATCAAGGGGAATAGTAGGATGATAACTCATAAGACCGCTTCCGGTACTTACCTCGAATTTTACAATCTTAATTCCGAGGTCTTCAAACAAATGCTTTCTTATAGAATCAACATTTCTGCAGAATGGGTCGTAAGTAGCTGCTGCAGCAAGACGGTCAGGATATTTCTTTGCAGCCTCATAAGTGTAGAGATTCTGCGGTCCTAAGAAATTGCCCTGAAGCATAACAGCCTTGGAAACGCCAGCCTCGTCCATAACCTTAAGAACTGCTTCCGGAGTTACATCATATTCACCGAGACACTCTGGTATCATCTGGAATATAGTTCCATCAGCGTAGCTTGCGTAACCTCCGCCTATAGCCTGCATTTCTCCGCTGTTTCCAAATCCATTGATGCAGCGGCATATATGAATGTGTGAGTCAATTATGTTCATAGTTAAGCCTCCTTGTTGCTAGATGTAGAAAGAATATTGAGATTATGTCCATACAGAAATTCATTAATAATTCCAATGTCATATTCACATTTGTTAATCATAATTATAATTGCAGCATCGCGGCTGACCTTGGAATACAAAGGGCTTAAGCCTGCAGTTTTTAACGCACGGTTGGTATCAGTAAGATTCATATGGCATGCGATGCAGAGTGCAATTACTCTGTCACGGCTTGGATTGGTACGATTGCCATTAAGTATTCCGTATGCATAATTAGCTGGAATATCACTTTGTCGTATAACATCACTTAATTGAAGTCCGTAGCTTCCTATATACCGGTTAAAGAATTCGCTGACAGACATCTGTGAGTCAGTATCCTCTTCATTACGGTATCTGTTAAAATGTTCAGGCTCAACTGAACTTAAGATTTTATCAAGTTCATAAGTCGGTTTTTCGTTCATTATTAATTCCGCCTTTCACAATAGAGTACACATTTTCTATTGATATAGTGTATAATAATAAACACTAAATTACAATAAGGATAAAAATATGACTTTAGAAGAAGAGAGCAGGCTGTCATTTTACAGGGAACTGACAGTACTTGATGAAAAAAAGAATATAGTGCTGGTGCAGGATATAAGGAACAGTGAGCTTTGCGTTAAAAAGACACTTGATATATATTCGCGTGATGTATATGAGCAGCTTGCCTCTGTAAGAATTGAGGGAGTTCCTGCGGTAAAGGAATGTGTTGCTGATGATGGAAAGCTTATAGTAGTTGAGGAGTATGTGCAGGGCAGGAGCCTTAAGCAGGTATTAGATGAGCAGGGACTATTAAACGAGGAACAGGCATATGATATTGCAGTACAGCTTGCGGATGTTCTTGTGAGACTGCATCAGTTAGAGCCGGCAATTGTCCACAGAGACATTAAACCATCTAATATAATTATTGAAAAAAACGGACATGTGAATCTTATAGATTTTAATGCGGCAAGACATGTTAATGCAGATAAGAATGAAGATACCAGAATGCTGGGAACAGTGTATTTTGCTGCACCAGAGCAGTTTGGATTCGGGCAGTCTGATGAGCGTACGGATATATATGGTCTGGGAGCAACAATTAATTATATTATGACAGGTGACAAGCCGGGAGCAGGAATTGCAGAGTGCAGATTTTCAGATATTCTTAAGAAATGCCTTATGGTAGATGCAAAGGATCGATATCAATCGGCTGAAGAGCTTCGTGGCGTGCTGGATATGTTAAATTATAGTATAGTACAGGATAATAGGAAAAAAGCTGAAACAGCATTTGGTAAGGATAATACCATTTCGGTTGTGAGAACCTATCGTAATATAAGAGATATAATTGTTAAAATGTACAGGAAATATCAGAAAAGGAATTACGATATTGATACTTCATGGCGCAGATATCTGCTGCCGGGATTCAGACGGCTGAATGTCGTGTATTGTCTGATTGCGCTAGTATGGTATGCGGTTATTGTATGGATGACAATAACTTTTGCAGTTACGGACAGTAAAACGGGAATACCGGTAACTGGCGGAGAACTTACAATGTATAAGATAGCTGTATTTGTACTCCTATTTGGAATGACAATGTGGTTTGGCAACTATCTTAATATAAGGAGAAAGCTTCCGGGAATGAAGAAGATAAATGTATTAAGCACTATTCTGACATTTGGGTATGCATTTACGATTAGTTTTATGTTTTTAGCTTTTTTTGCAATATTTATGGCAATTATAGGATATTTGTAATTATAAAAAGACAGGATATATGTTGAGACTATTCAATATTATATCCTGTTTTTTTGTGCTGTCAGCACACGGTTTGCAGCCATCATTGTGATAACATCCATTATATGAAAAAGATATTTATATATGCAAACATTTCCCTTCCAATACTGGCAGGCAGTCTGCTATACTATGTGACTTCACCACAAGTCATTTTTGCACAGAATATTGACAGGCTGCTTGGAGTCAGTCTGCATGTTGGAACGGAGAACACATTTGTAGTAAATTTGCGTAGTTATATGCCAGATATGCTGTGGGCGTATGCACTGGTATTTTCATTAATGCTGGTTACAGGTAATAAAACAGCTTATGTATGGAAAATGTTTGTGATAGCAGGCATGTTTTCGACAATTATGGAAGTCCTTCAGGTTACCGGATGTGTAAAGGGAACATTTGATGTGATGGATATTATTGTTGAGATAATTGCAGAACTGATGGCTGTTTTTATTATAAAAAGACATGATATGAGGAGGAAATCATATGAAAAGAATCAGGAAGTACATAGGGGTACTGCTGTGTCTGATAGTATTTGCTGCAATGGCGATGGGAAGTGGATCTGACACAAGCGTAGATAACAGTAATGCGAGTGGGGCTTCGGACAAGACAGGCACAGAAAGTGATAATGTTGTCATGGTAGGTGGAAGCTTTGAGAAAGATGGATTAAAGGGTACAGTTAATGATGCGGATACAGATTTTACCGATTACGATGATCCATATGGATTTTACAAGCCTGGTGATGGGAAAAAATATGTCAAAGCAGACTTTTCATTTGAAAATAACGGTAAATCTGATGCTTATGTAAGTAGTGCAGATTTTAGCTGTTATGCAGATAATGAGAGCTGTGATCAAAGTTTTATCGCATCTGTAAATGAGTTCTCAGGAGATACATTATCAACTGGTCGTAAAATAAACTTCAGTGTAGTATTTGCAGTTCCAGTTGATGCAGAATCTATCGAACTGGAATACACAGCCAATATATGGTCAAGTGAAAAAGTAATAATAAAGCTTCAGTAGGAGGAGTAGAAAATGAGAGTTTGGAAACTGGTATCAGGAATATTATCAATTATATTATTTGCAGTAGTTATGTTTCAGTCATGCGCCGCAGGAGTAGTTAATGCACTTGAGGACAATGGTGGCATATCAGGAAGTGTCGGCGTAATAGTTGGAATACTTATGCTTGCTGGTGGAATTGTTTCGATAGCTACAAGAAATAAGACTGGCAAGGGACACGATATAGCGTTGATTGTACTTTTCGGACTTGCCGCTGTATTCGGATTTGCAGGATACGGCAATTACAGTGACTTAGTAATCTGGTCAGTATGGTGTCTTATAAATGCTGTTCTAGCAGTTGTAAGCATAATTAAGAATAGATAAAGAAACCCATAATTATTAAAAATGTCTGGTGTGCCGCAGTAGTGCAGCATACCAGACATTTTTTCATTAGTCATATTAATAAGTAATCTCCCTGCCTTCTTTTCTCCACTGTCTGAACTCAGCAGAAGCAGAAAGTAAAAGGTCAGATGATGAGTTAAGTGCAGTTTCCACAGAATCCTGAATAACACCGATGATGAAGCCAATTCCGACAACCTGCATTGCAACATCATTAGGAATACCAAATAATGAGCATGCCATAGGTATAAGCAGGAGTGAACCACCGGCAACACCAGAAGCACCGCATGCAGAAAGCGCTGCAAGAATACTTAAAAGAATTGCACTTGGGATATCAACAGTAATACCTAAAGTATTGGCTGCGGCAAGTGTCATAACAGTAATCGTAATAGCGGCACCGTCCATGTTAATAGTTGCGCCGAGCGGAATAGTTACAGAGTAAGTATCCCTGTCGAGTCCCATATCCTCACATTCCTTCATATTAATAGGAATATTGGCAGCGGAGCTTCTTGTGAAAAATGCAGTGAGTGCGCTCTTTTTTAAACATCTGAATACAAGTGGGTAGGGATTCTTGTGTGTACACCAGAAAACAAGAATCGGGTTGGTAACGAAATAAATAAAAAGCATAGTACCAACGAGAAGCATAAGAAGCTTTCCATATTCCTTAAATACTGACATACCATTGTTTGACACAGTATCAAATACAAGTCCCATAATACCAAATGGAGCAAAATTAATAATCCAGGTAACAACCTTGGAAAGACCATTAGAGATATCTACAAGCATATCTTTAGTAGATTCCTTGGCATGTCTACATGCAATACCGATAACAACAGCCCATGCAAGAATACCTACATAGTTAGCTTTAGTAAGAGAAGTAATAGGATTCTCAACAATATTCATCAACAAAGAGTTAAATACATCACCAATACTTCCAGGTGATGACATTTCTTCAATGCCCTCTGTCAGAGTGAGCGTAACCGGAAATAATTTGCTTGTAAATACTGCGATTACAGAGGCAAGAATGGTACTGAACATGTACAGAATAATTACGGTTTTAATAACGCCGCCATGACTTTTTCCTGAATGACATAAAGAACTTATGACAAGCACGAAAACAAGAAGCGGTGCGATAGCCTTAAGTGCGCCAACGAAAACGCTTCCGAAAAGAGCAATGCCGGAGGCCTTTGGAACGAGCAGGCCAAGAATAATACCAAGAGCCAGTCCTCCAATAATTCTTTTAATGAGACTAATACTGATCCATTTGTCTAATAATTTTTTCATATCTAACAGATTCTCCTATGCAAAACTTTTTCTATTATAAACTTACAGAATTTATTTGACAACTAATACTGTAAAGAATAAAAATTATATTGTAAAATATGAGATAATAATTACATAAGAGAGCAGACAGATATGAAAAGAATTATATATTATTTTAAAAAGGATATAGTGCTGACGGTAAGCTGGGTGCTTGCGGCTGCTTCAGCATTTTTAGTAAGACCGGATAAAGGATATGCAGGTTATATTGACTGGCGTTCACTTGGAATATTGTGGAGTCTGATGATAATAACAAAAGGTTACATGAATAACGGCATCTTTGAAAAATCGGACATGCACTTCTTGTGAGAACACGGAAAATGTGGCAGCTTGTGAGCGTACTTGTTGCACTGTGTTTCTTTAGCAGCATGCTGATTACCAATGATGTTTCACTGATAACATTTGTTCCGTTTGCGATAATGATGCTTAAGCAGTGCGACAGACAGGAACTTATGATACCGGTTGTAGTATTACAGACAATAGCCGCGAATCTTGGAAGCATGCTTACACCGATTGGCAATCCGCAGAATCTGTATCTATACGGACTTGCGGGGGTGGGAGCAGGTCAGTTCATAATGTGGCTTCTGCCATATACAATTGTTTCGGCAACGCTTCTTATTATTTCAATAATGCTTTTAAAGAATAAAAATGCTGATGTGAGCATGAAGGATACAGACGATAATTCAGGTCAGAAAGCTGTACCTATAAATGTGTTGTTATATACAATTCTTTTTATCATCGCATTACTTGTTGTTGCAAGAGTACTTCCGTGGTATGTACTTACAGTACTGGTGCTTGTTACTACATTTATAATAGAAAGAAATGTGCTTTTGAAAGCAGACTATGCGTTGTTATTAACATTCGTCGGATTCTTTATATTTACAGGCAATATGGGAAGGATAGAGCCGGTTGCATTATTCTTATCAGGTATTGCTGATGGCAGGGAAATAGGCGTTGGAATCATTACAAGCCAGTGTATAAGCAATGTTCCGGCGGCACTTCTGCTGTCAGGATTTACGCATAATATAAAGAACCTTGCACTTGGAGTTAATATTGGCGGTCTTGGCACACTGATAGCTTCAATGGCTAGCCTTATATCATATAAGCAGTATGTCAATGAAGTGCCAGATGGAAAAGGAAAATATTTTGTTACATTTACAGTGTATAATGTGATATTTCTGATTGTGTTATATGCGTGTACGAAGTTTTTTATATGAGAGGAGATATGATGGATTCGATTAATTTATGTTATGAAATGTGCGATTACATAGAGCAGAATGGTGTTGTAAAACTGGCTGGAAATGTGAAGCTTCGTGACAATCTTAAGAAAGAGCTGTTACATTTTCTTATATACATATCAATGACAGATGGAAGATATGGTGAGGAAGAGAAAGCATTTATAAAGAAAAAACTGGGATTCGATGTGAGTGCGTCAATGGCGGCTGATATCAAGAACCGCAACATGCTTGGTGCAGGATATATCACAAGAGTGCCGGAGACATTTAAGTATTTCATATTAGCCAATGCCGGTCACAAGATTAAGAACGATCGATACAACAATAAAGAGGCACGTACGCTGGCAGAAACCTACCGCAAGCTTGGGCAGGAATATCTGGCTGCGAATACTGGAAGTACCGAGGTTGAGATAAATGTTTTATCATCATACTGTGTAATGTTAGATGAGAATCTTAAATCATATGGTCTTCTGCGTCCTGATTACAAGAGCGCGGCAATACAGGCAGAGACAGCGGATGACGAAGAGCCGGACGCAGATGAACTAATTGCAGAACTTAATTCACTGACAGGACTTACTGCAGTAAAAGAAGATGTCAATGCACTTATTAATCTTCTTAAAGTCCAGAAAATGCGTGAGCAGATGGGAATGAAGCAGACAAGCGTCAACAAACACCTTGTATTCATGGGAAATCCTGGAACAGGAAAGACGACAGTTGCAAGACTGCTTGCCAGAATATATAAGGCAATAGGGGCAATATCCAAAGGTCATCTTGTAGAAGTAGACAGGTCAGGGCTGGTATGCGGATATATAGGACAGACTGCATCCAAGACTGCGGAAGTAATAGAGTCTTCGCTTGGTGGAGTTCTTTTTATAGATGAAGCATACACACTTACTAATGGCAAAGGGCAGGGAGACTTCGGGCAGGAAGCTGTAGATACATTATTAAAAGGAATGGAAGACCACAGAGATGATTTAGTTGTGATAGTAGCAGGCTATACAGAACTTATGGAGGAATTCTTAGATTCCAATCCGGGACTGCGTTCAAGATTCAATAAATTCATCAATTTTGAGGATTACACAGCCGAGGAAGAAGTAGAGATACTTATAAATAGCTGCAAGAAGCAGGAATACATGTTATCAAGAGATGCACTCGAAGAAGCCAGAAGATTTTTCACAGAGCGTGTCGCCAACAAACCAGAAGGTTATGCCAATGCAAGAGATGTAAGAAACTATCTTGAGAAAGCGATATCTAATCAGGCTAGCAGGATAGTGGGGCTTAAGGATGTTGATAAGAATATATTGGCGATGCTCGAGAAGGAGGATTTGGTGGGGATTGAGTTGTGACATACGGGAGGTTGTGGCAGACGAACGCTGTGGGCGGGGGATAGTGTCATTTTCAGACACGCTCTCGCTCGGTGGAAAACGCAACTGTACTAAATTCGCTGGTTAGCCGCATAAAATGCGGCTTCCAGCTCATTAAGTGCAGGCGTTTTCCAACGGTCTGAAACTAACACTATCCACCTGCCCGCCGCTTACGTTGCTGCCCCTCCCGATGTCGCAGGCTCATCGGGAGCGGGAGTGGACTTTAGTGTGTAGGGAAGGCACAAGGAAGTCCAAAAGGGAAGCCGAAGAGTGGCAGATTGGACGTTGGAGTGGGGAGAAGGCATGATGAGGTCCAAAAGGGAAGCCGAAGAGTGGCAGATTGGACGTTGGAGTGGGGAGAAGGCATGATGAGGTCCAAAAGGGAAGTTGAAGCGTGGAGGATTGGACGTTGAAGCGGAGAAAAGGTGAGATGAAGTACAAAAAGGCAGGAGAGGAGAAATATAATGGGAACAGTATATTTTACACGACATGGTCAGACTGTCTGGAATGTCGAGAACAAGATATGTGGTGCAACAGATTCACCACTCACAGATTTAGGCCATGAACAGGCAATAGAGTTAGGAAAGAAGATCCTTGAAGAAGGAATACAGATAGATGAAATCCTGTATTCGCCACTTATAAGAGCGAAAGCTACAGCACTTCATGTATCTGAGATTACAGGAATACCAGCGCGCGAAGAGATAAGACTTAAGGAACAGAATTTCGGTAAATACGAATCAACACCAAGAGATGGAGAAGAATTTGCAAAAGCCAAATGTAACTTTATATGTAGTTTTGATGGAGGAGAGACAATGCTTCATCTTGCACAGCGTATATATAATCTGCTTGACGAAATTAAGGCACAGCCCGATAAAACATATCTTTTAGTTGCACATAATGGAATTGCACGAATGGTAAAGTCATATTTTGAAGATATGGGGAACGAGGAGTTTTCGGCGTTTAAGATAAAGAATTGTGAGATATTGAAGTTCGAGTTGTGACATACGGGAGGTTGTGGCAGACGGACGCTGTGGGCGGGGGATAGTGTCATTTTCAGACACGCTCCCGCTCGGTGGAAAACGCAGCTGTACTAAATTCGCTGGTTAGCCGCATAAAATGCGGCTTCCAGCTCATTAAGAGCAGGCGTTTTCCAACGGTCTGAAACTAACACTATCCACCCGCCCGCCGCTAACGTTGTCGCCCCTCCCGATGTCGTAAGCTCATCGGGGGACTTCTGGCGGGGTGGGTTGAATGAAGGCTCACCTCAAAATATTGGCAGACCCAGGTAAGCGAAGCGATACCGTCAGGTGTTAGTTTCGGGATTGTAAGAGGTATGGAGAGAGTCAGCGGGGTTAATTGTGTATATTTCCTGGAGCAGACCGTTGGAAAACGTCGGCACTTAACGAGTCGTGGGAGCCGCCTTTGACGGCTGCCACGTGCGAGTTTAGTACCGTTACGTTTTTCATCGAGCGGGAGCGGGTCTGCGGAAGGAAATATGCCAATTAACCCGGCGTCCGTTCTCCCTTCCCACTCTCATAATCACCCAAACTAAAACACAATACCCCCTAGACCGCATCATTTCTTTGAGCTATAATCAAACCCGGCTGGGAAAGCCAATGAATTGTATAAGGAAAGAAAGGCAGTAATATGTTTAACAAATCATACATTAAAAAGGCTGCAGCGATAGCAGCAGTAATACTTGCGGCAACAGCACTTCCGGTTAATATGGCAAATGCAGATATACAGACAACAGTAAGTACTGTGACAGGAAGTACTTTAACAGGAATTACAGCAAATCAGGCAGCATCAGAATACACAGAAATCCGCACAGCATCAGAACTTGTGGAGGCAGCAAAGACAGCTACAGGTAATTATAAGCTGATGACAGATGTTGATATGACTGGAATTGAGTGGACACCATGGGATTTTTCTGGCACATTTGACGGCAACGGACACAGCATACTTAACCTGTCAGTAAAGACGGTAAGTAAGCATACAATGATGACATATGACGGTAACAGAAAAGAGTATGAAACATATGGAGCCGGCTTTTTTGGTGTTCTTAAGGATTCGAAAGTAACAGGTCTTAACATATACGGTGCAAGAGTTGAAGTAACTTCAACAGAGCCGTGTTTTGCAGCACCAGTGGCAGGTCTTGCTGATAACAGCGATATATCAGACTGTATAATTAAGGATACATATGTGTCACTAACAGATTCAGCTAAGATGTGGGGAACAGGCGGAATTGCCGGATTTGGAAGCGGCAATCTTGATAACATCACTACAGATGTAACACTTATCTGCGTTGATACAGATGCAGCCGTAAGAGATGAGCAGTTTATGGGTGGTGCTTACGCAGCCGGCTTCCTTAATATAAGAAATTGTTCTATAACAATAGATGGATATGATTCAGACCACGGATATGTGCATGATGGCGGACTTGTCGGCATGTATATGGTATATCCATTGGAACTGTCAAAGACATATCAGGGCGAAGTGCTTAACAACAAAGTTAAGGGAATGATAACATTTTTCGAGGACAATACAGACCGCCGTGCATACTGTCAGGCAAATATGGGTGAGGTCATGAACTGGACATATGCATATTCAGGCTTCACATCAGATTTCAAGAGAAATGAGACATATGATTATTCAGTTACACTCCTTCCTGAAATGTGCAGCAATCCTTCATACTCTGACACAGTAACAGAGGCAACAGCAGCAGATTTCGGCTACACAACACATACATGCAGCACATGTGGTTATACATATTCAGATAAATACACAATACACGAGCATAAGGTTGACAATTACAGTGTTGTAAAGGAAGCTACGGGAACAGACAAGAAAGATGGAATAGAGGCAGGAACATGCAGTCTGTGTAACCAGACCGTTTACAGGGAATATGCTGCAAATGTGGTAACAGACGATAATGAACAGACAGCAGGTAATAAAGCATCAGATTCACAGAGTAAAAAAGGTCTTAGTGAAAGTACTGCAGTATTTACAATAATTGTAGTAGTAATAATTGCGATAATAATCATAACAGTAGTGATTATGGTACAGAACAATAAGAAAAAAAGAAGACATAACAGACAAAGAAGACGCAGATAGAAGGGAGCAGTTATGGAAGAGAACACATTTATAAATGTATCAAAAGATATGATGTCATTCATAGAAAAAAGTCCTACAGCATTTCAGGTAACGGCGAATTTTATGGATTTGCTGGACGACGCCGGATTTGTGCGCCTTAATGAGAGGGACAGATGGCATCTTATACCGGGTGGCAAATACTATGTAACAAGAAATGATTCTTCCATAATAGCTTTCAGAATGCCGGCGGCAGAGGGCTTTATCAATTATCAGATTGCAGCCGCACACAGTGATTCACCGTCATTTAAGGTAAAAGAGAATCCTGAGCTGACACCGGACAAGAATTACGTTTCGTTAAATGTGGAAAAATACGGCGGCATGCTTATGGCACCGTGGTTTGACCGGCCTCTTTCAGTTGCAGGAAGGGCAATAGTAAGGGAAGGTGCAGTATTAAAGCCAGTCCTTGTAAATGTAGACAGGGATTTATGCATAATTCCTAATCTTGCAATTCACATGAACAGGGAAGCCAACACAGGGCTTAATTATAATGCACAGAAGGATATGATACCGCTTATAGGAGAGACAGAATCCAAAGGGCTTTTTGACAGCATAATAGCAGACGCTGCACAGACAGATAAAGAGTCAGTGATAAGCAGTGATCTGTTTCTGTACAACAGACAGGCAGGAACTATATGGGGTGCGGATAATGAATTTATATCAGCACCAAGACTTGATGATGTGATGTGTGCATATTCATGCATGAATGCGCTTATAGACAGTGATGAGAGCAACCAGGAAAGCGTTGCGGTATGTGCGGTATTTGACAATGAAGAGGTTGGCAGCAGCACCAAGCAGGGAGCAGATTCAACATTTTTATCAGATGTGCTTATGCGTATAGCTGCGTGTGCCGGCAAGGATAATGAGGATTATATAAGGGCGTGTGCAGGTTCTTTCATGCTTTCAGCGGACAATGCGCATGCGGTTCATCCTAATTATCAGGAGAAAGCTGATCCGACTAACAGATCTCATATGAACAAAGGTATAGTCATCAAATACAATGCCAACCAGAAATACACAACAGATGCGGTTTCTGCGGCAATATTTAAAGAAATATGTACAAGAGCGGGAGTTCCGACACAGGAATTTGCTAACCGTTCAGATATTCCGGGTGGTTCAACACTTGGAAATATAGCTAACTGCCATGTGTCAATGAACACAGTAGATATCGGGCTTGCGCAGCTTGCAATGCACTCACCTTACGAGACAGCAGGAATTATGGACACAGAATACATGATAAAGGCAGTAAAAGAATTTTTCGAGACAGCCATTGTAACTAACAGCAACGGCACATTTACATTAGAATAACAGAAAGATACAGTATATGAGCAATACTATATATATGGCCCCGATGGAGGGACTTACAGATTTTACATACAGAAATGCCTATGAGAAAACATTTGGAAAAGGCAGAATTACAAAATATTTTACACCGTTTATCTCACCTAATAAGTCAGAGAATTTTCTTGCAAGAGAAATAAGAGACATAGACCGCGGGCATAATAAGGATACATATACGGTTGCACAGGTCATGACTAATGAAGCTAAGGATTTTATATGGACAGCAAAAATGCTTTATGAAAAATACGGCTACAGCGAGATTAATCTTAATGCCGGCTGTCCGTCAGGCACAGTTGTTTCAAAGGATAAAGGCTCAGGAATGCTTCGCGACACAGAAAAGCTCGACCGTTTTCTTGATGAGGTGTTTGAGGATGCATTTATAAGAGAGAATATTAAGGTTTCGGTCAAGACACGAATCGGTGTTGAAGATGATGACAGTTTTCCACAGATAATGGAGGTGTATAATTCTTATCCTCTTGAGGAACTTATTGTTCATCCGAGAGTGCGTACAGATTACTACAGAAATGAGCTGCATCTTGACGCTTTCCGATACGCAGTGGATAACAGCAGGAATAAATTAGTGCTTAACGGAGATATATTTACAAGGAAGAATTTCCTTGAGATGAAGGAGATGTTTCGGGAGGTTGATACATTTATGCTTGGAAGAGGGCTTATCGCGGACCCCGGACTGATTAATGTATTAACAGATGATAATCCTGAGGCGATGGTGCGAGACCTTAATGCAGATAAGAAGCTGATGAAAGAGCTTCACGACCTTGTATACGCAGCCCGCACAGCCATAATGCCGGGAGATACACATGCCATACACAGAATGAAAGAAATGTGGTGTTATATGGAATATGTGTTTGATGATTGCAAAAAAGAAATCAAGGCAATCAAGAAATCCCAGAGAATGGCTGATTACAAGGCTGCAGTTGATGTGTTCTTCAACAAGGCAATGCTTGTTGAAAGAAAGAATATTATATTTTCAAAAAAATTCTAAATCAGTGACAGGCAGTATCATATCAGATATTGTCTGTCTTCTTTTTCTGCTGGTGACCTGTCATAAAGGCAAGCACCTGTCTTGGCAGGAATCTGCTGCCAAAAACTCCGGCTTTCATTGTAAATGTCGGAATAATGGTAAGTTTGCCTGTAAACATTTTACAAAGTGCATAATAGGCGCAGTAATCAGCAGGAATTCCGGATAATGCGAACTTTACATTGGCAACATTGTTGAAGTTGGTATCAACAGGACCTGGACAGAGCATGCTTATGTGAACGTTACTCTTTAAGTCGCGCAGTTCCCCGTGTATTGCAGTAGTGAGGCTTGTCACATAAGCCTTGGTTGCATAATAGGTAGACATATATGGTCCACCAGGAAGCAGCCCGGCACTTGACGCCACATTCATGATGTAGCCCCTGTCACGTTGTATAAATCCCGGAAGTACGGCCTTTGTAAGTATATGCACAGCTTTAATATTAACATTAATCATGTTGATATCATTCTTTAATTTTGTTTCAGCAAATGTGCCAAGTTCTCCGAATCCGGCATTATTAATCATAATATCAAGTGGATATTTGCGGAGTTTTTTGCCAAGCTTTACACATGATTTTTCATCAGATAAATCACATGTGATACATTTGCACCTGACAGCTACATTATCAGCAATTTCATGAAGCGCCGCTGAGTTTCTTCCAACAAGAATCAGGTCATATTCAAGGTCTGAAAGCAGATATGCGAATTCTTTTCCGATGCCGGAAGATGCTCCGGTAATACATGCAAGTTTCATAAGAAGACTCCTTTCTTTTTTCAATTCATGTTTCTGATTTTCAAAGTTTAATTCCAAGATATTGGCTTAACCTATAAGAATAAAAAATTCTCATGATTTATAGGCAAATACTGGCGATATTTTCTTTGGAAATCTTCAATATTCATAAAGATGCCTATAAACAATTCAAAAATATAACTCTTATAGGTGATTTATCGCCATCATGTGTCATTTTCAGTTAATGTAATATAAAAATGTTCAGAAATGTCCTATAAGTTGACATAAAATGCGACTATCTATAGGTATCACGAGAAAAATATTCATGATATTTAATCCCAGACAATAAAATTATGCCTATAAACATTGAAATAAAAACAATCTTATAGGAAATGTATGTAAATATTATATCAGATTCGTGCAGTTTATGCCATATAGCAAACTCGTCATCAATGCACACCGCCGCCCACCGCACCCCTGCAATATAACATTGACACACCTCCCCAGCCGGGATTAAAATTATTCTTTAGATAAAGCCTGCTAAAGAGGCGTTCATAATGTAGTGTTATACAGGGAGGAATTGATGACAATAAAGAATGAAACAGCATTCACAAAGGAATGTATGGAAGGTGCCATGCGTGCCAGTAATTTTGATAACAGCAGATATAAGACCTTTAAGCTGATTTACAATATGTTTGGACTTATATTCGGAATGATGATGATAAGAGAGCTTGTTCTTAAGATGACAGGAAATGAGCAGGCTGATACATTTATGATAGTGCTGTTTGGTTTAGTGGCGGTAGTATTTCTGTATATAGGAATGATTGGAATGGATAAGAGCAATAAGAAGAAATTCCATAATATATATGGAAAGATGGTAGGAATTAAATTCACATATGAGATAGATGCAGAGAATATTATTATTACAGATGAAGAAAACGACAGTGACACATTCAGTTGGAATGAAGTTGTAAAATGGAATCAGGACCCTGATAATATATATCTGTTTGTTGGGGATGATAACTGCCTGGTTGTAAGCAAGAAAGGGTTTACCCAGGGAAGTGCAGATGATCTGAGGCAGCTTGCTGATGCTGTAATTGGTATGAGAAATGTGACAGGAAACAGCCAGCAGTAAATTGACAAACACTATTAGTAGCAGATATAATATCTTCATCTGCGTTTAGCTATGCGGGAAATAATCAGGAGGAGGAAAGCCATGAACAATCAGGAAATGATGGAACTTTCAACAGTAGATAAGAGCGATTTTGAGGAACTTGTAAAAGAGTGTACAGCCTCAGGTATAATCGATCAGAATCTGTATACAGAGTATGATGTAAAGAGAGGTCTTCGTGATAGCAATGGTAACGGCGTACTTACAGGTCTCACAGAGATATCAGATGTATTAGGTAACCAGAGTGTTCACGGAAGAAAGATACCTGTAGACGGAGAATTATATTTTCAGGGATATAATGTTGAGGAGCTTATCAAGAGAAGCAGCCTTGACAGATTCAGATTTGAGGAAGCAACATATCTTCTGTTATTCGGAGTACTTCCAGACAAGGATCAGTTAGACAGATTCATAAGAATCTTAACAGATCTTCAGGAACTTTCAGGAGCATTCATCAGAGATGTTATTATGAAAGCTACAAGTACTAATCTTATGAATTCGCTTATGAAGAGTATCTTAAGTCTTTATTCATATGATGAGAAGCCGGATGATATTTCAATTCCTAATGTATTAAGACAGAGTCTTCAGCTTATAGCCAAGATGCCTCTTCTTTCAGTATATGCTTATCAGTCATACAGACATTTTAAGCTTGATGGAACACTTATGATAAAGAATCCTAAGAAAGGTTATTCAACAGCCGAGAATATCCTCTATATGTTAAGAGATGACGGAGACTTTACAGAACTTGAAGCAAAGGTACTTGATATTTGTCTTGTTCTTCATGCAGAGCATGGTGGTGGTAATAACTCAACATTTACAACTCATGTTGTTACTTCATCAGGAACAGATACATATTCAGCAATAGCTTCATCAATCGCATCCCTTAAAGGACCTAAGCATGGTGGTGCTAACTTAAAGGTTCAGGAAATGTTTACAGATATTAAGGCACATTGCAGCGATTGGGACAATAAAGATGAGATATGTACATATCTTAACAAGATCCTTGACAAAGAAGCATTTGACCATGCAGGACTTATCTATGGTATGGGTCATGCGGTATATACTAACTCAGATCCTAGAGCAGTTATTCTTAAGAAATTTGCAAAACAGCTTTCAGAAGAGAAAGGAATGCAGAAAGAATTTGCATTATATGAGCTTGTTGAAAGCGAGGCAGGACAGCTTATCATGAACAAGAGAAAGATGTTTAAGCCAGTCTGTGCCAATGTCGATTTCTATAGTGGATTTGTATACACAATGCTTGGTATTCCAGAAGAAATGTTTACACCAATGTTTGCAACTTCTAGAATTTCAGGCTGGTGCGCACACAGACTTGAGGAACTTGTTAATGCAGGTAAGATTATCCGTCCTGCATACAAATATGTTGGACATCACAGACCATATGTTGATATGGACGAGAGATAATTACGTTTAATGGAGTAGTAAAATTATGTCACAGTACAAGGTTAAGAAGCTGGACCACCCGATTCACTGTACAGTTGAAGTGCCTGGTTCAAAGAGTATTACTAACAGAGCGCTGCTTATGGCAGCTTTATCACAGGGCGAATGTACCCTTAAAGGAGTTTTGTTCAGTGACGATTCGAGACATTTTCTTTTAAGTCTTATCGCACTTGGATATATTATCGAAGTAAACGAAGTTGAACGATATGTTATCATTCATGGACATGGAAGAGATATTCCTAAGAAGAGAGCAACAATCAATGTGGGAAGTGCTGGAACAGCAGCCAGATTCCTTACAGCCATGCTTGCATTATCAGATGGTGAGTACACAATTGAAGCTTCTGAACAGATGAAGAAAAGACCAATGCTTCCGCTTTTTGAAGCATTACAGAGCATGGGAGCAGAGATAGAGTTCCTTGAGAAAGACGGACATCTTCCGGTTAATGTAAAGGGTGCCGCATATGGTGGAAAGAAACCACAGAATCATGTATCAATAAGTATAAGTGAAAGTACACAGTTCTTAAGCGCGCTTATGATGACATCTCCTATGCTTGAAGAAGGAATACATGTTCATATTACAAGTGATAAAACAGAAGGCTCATATGTGCGTATAACAGCTAAGATGATGGAACAGTTTGGCTGTGCGGTAGACCATAAAGGGGCAGAATATGTAGTTCCTGCGGGCTCAGGTTACTATCCACAGACATATTATATCGAACCGGATGTCTCAGCAGCCTGCTACTTCTATGCAGCAGCAGCACTTACAGGCGGAACAGCTATCGTTAAGGGAGTACATTCTAACTCAATGCAGGGTGACCTTAAGTTCATAGATGTGCTTAAGCAGATGGGCTGTGCTGTGACAGAGGAACGCGAGGGTATATGTGTCAGCGGACCTAAGGATGGAGAATATTGCGGTGTTGATGTTGATATGAATGATTTTTCAGACCAGTCAATGACACTTGCAGCTATTGCTCCATTTGCAAAGACTACTACAGTTATCAAGAATATCGAGCATATAAGATTACAGGAATCAGACAGAATTGAGGCTATGGTCAACGAGCTTAACAATCTTGGCGTTGATGTCAAAGAGGGAAGAGACCGTATAGAGATATCTCCAGCCAATGTTAAGCCAGGTGTTGTTGACACATATAATGACCATAGAATGGCGATGTCATTTGCATTAATCGGACTGCGTGTTGATGGCATAATAATTGATAATTATGAGTGCTGTTGTAAGACATTTGAGAACTATTTTGAAGTACTTGAAAAGGCATGTGCACAATGAAAATACTTTTATACAGATGGAAGGTGTTCAATCAGGATGATGTAAAGTTTGCGATTGAATATTTCGGACATGAAGTACATGATTACACAGAAACAGTAATAGATAAGGATGATGAGACCGGCTTTAAGCTCCGTGATTATGCGGAGCTTAGGCAGGTCTTTTCTGCATACGACTGTGTTTTTTCACTTAATTATTTTCCACATGTATCGGATTTATGTGAAGAGCTTGGAAAAAAATATATTGCATGGACGGTAGATAGTCCGCTTATTTCATTGTATCATCAGTCTTTATTTAATAAATGTAACTATATATTTATATTTGACAGATTTTATTGTGAGGAACTAAAAAATCTTGGGGCAGAACATGTGTGGTATCTTCCGCTTGCTGTAAACTGTTCCCGTGTTGGTAAGATAACAGGTTCGCTTACTGCTGATGAACGGAACAAATGGCACAGTGAAGTATCATTTGTCGGAGGAATGTATCACAGGAATTCTTATGATGAAATAAAGGATAGGTTGCCGGAATATTTAAGAGGGTATTTTGATGCGGCAATGGCAGCACAGATGGAAATCTATGGTGACAGCATATTTGATAAAGTGCTTACAGTTGATATACTTGAAAAGTTATGTGAGCTTATAGATTTTAAGCAGGATGAAAGAGCATTTTCAGATATTGCACTTGTGTTTTCATCAACATTTTTAGGTTTCAAACTTGCTAATATAGAGAGGGTGCAGATACTTAACAAGCTTGCAAAGCATTTTCCAACAGACCTCTATACGGATGATCCGGATAAGGAGCTTATAGGAGTTAATCTTAAGGGTGCAGTTAATTATATGACAGATATGCCTAAGGTGTTTAATTGCAGCAGGATTAATATTAATCCTGTAATGCGCAATATCCGTACGGGAATTCCGCTTCGGGCGTGGGATATTGTGGGCGCAGGCGGATTTCTTATGACCAGTTTTCAGCTTGAATATATGGATTTTTTCGAGAATGGAAAAGATTATGTGTATTACGAAAGCCATGATGACCTGTTAAGAAAGACAGAATATTATCTTAATCATGAGGATGAGCGTGCGCAGATTGCAAGAAACGGACATGAAAAAGCAGAGAAGTTTCATTCATATGAAAAGAGAATTGAGTTCATACTTGATAAATGTGGTATGCTAAAGCATTAAAGTTCAATTTATAGCAGTTTACTATATTGAAATGTGCATATATGACCATTGTTGAAAATAAATATATATGGTATTATAAAAAAGGTTGAGACAACAACCATACAATATTATAACTTTTACTTTCAGGAGGGAAAAGAAATGAGTTTTTGTAAGTATTGCGGAAAACAGTTACAGGACGGAGAAGTCTGTACATGTCAGCAGGCACAGCAGTCAGCCGGAGCAGCACAGCCACAGCAGGAATTTAATCAGCAGGCAGCGCAGCAGACATTCCAGCAGGGAGCAGGTCAGCAGACATATCAGCAGGCACAGCAGGGATTTAATCAGCAGCAGGCTTCACAGCAGATGGAAGCAGTGAAGAAAGCAGGAGCTAATGCAGCCCTTGATTATGTTAATGTATTGAAGGGATTGTTTACATCACCGGTAGAAACGGTATCAGCATTTGTTGCTAAAGCTAATGTTATTATGATTGCAATACTTATTGGCGGTCAGGCAATTATTAACATGCTTACAAGATTGTTTGATATGTTAATTGCTAACAGTAAGGCAAAGGTTACAACAGGAAGTAAAGAGCTTGACAGCTTACTTTCATCTTACTACAGCTCATATACTAATACCAAGCCATATCCAGCAGGCTCAATATTCAAGAACATGCTTCTTGAGATTCTTCTGGTAGCAGTAGCGGCAGCTGTAATTGCACTTGTAGTTATGCTTCTTGCAAAGGCATTTAACAAGGCTAATGTTACATATATGCAGGGCCTTGCAGTATATGCCATTACAGCAGTACTTGGTATACCAGCAGAGTTACTCAGCTGGGTAACGGGTCTTACATCAGTAGGATTCATTGACAGAATATCTTCATGCGTAACAGTATTTTCTAATGTAGCAGGATATGCATTTGTATACATAGCAATCCGTGCATTATGCAAGGATGAGAAGAAGATACCTCTTATAATGGCAATCTCATATGTTGCAGTTAATTTCCTTACATGGGTATTAAGACTTATGTTCTAATTAACAATTTGATAATTGATTATAATTAATGATCCCCGGCAGACCGGAAGTGTGAATACACAATGGTCTGCCGGGAATTTTTTATTATTTTTCAACTTTTTACAAATGTATTTCGTATATAAGTGTAAGAGAACTTATATCAAGGAGGTACTTATGGGGAGAAGAAAATGTTTAATTATTCCGGTCCTTATGGCAGGAATATTATTAATGGGAGGCTGCAGCAGACAGAGCATTGAAGATGTGAAGCGTTTTCAGGAGACAAGCACAGCCGTAGAGAATCAGACCAATCAGACAGGAATTATTCAGGAGAACGAATCACGTGAGAACAAAGTTGATAATGTGTTTGCGGGAATGGTTTCAAGTAGTCCTAAATATGCTGAAAGATATTCAGATGTTGATATGGAGATTTATACAGGGAAACTGGTTACCAAATTTACATACAGTATAGGTGAAACAGCCATTGCTGAAAATGTTGATGAGTTATCCAAGCTGATGAGCGAGGAGGACATAGCTGAATATATAAAATATGATACTGAAACACCAGAAAAATTCAGTGCATATGACAAGATGATTAATGAAGATGGAACATTTGCAAATGATAGAAAAGGTATCAAGCAGGTTGCCCTGCTGATGAAGTTAAAGATTACTAATAATGGTGATGAAGATTTTCAGTTTCTGTCGAACGGATTCCGTTTGTATTGCTTCAGATATAACGAACAGGACGATGCAACATATTATTCAACCATAGAAAGCAGACAATCATATCTTAATATTCATGATGACCATGAAATATTCAGACATCATCTTACAATTAAGCCGGGAGAAACTAAAGAGGTTGTTGCAATGGAGGTCATTCCTTATGAATTTGTTAATTCTTACACAAGAACAACTGCTAATGTTGGAGGTCAATATATAGATACATATAAGGATATAACAACAGATGGTCTTACTATAGATTCGTTGTATACATGCTACAGTACAACTGATAAAGCATTTCCTGTTGGTTCTCCGATAGTAAAGCTTGATATAGACAAGTAGCCGGGAGGAAAACAGTATGAAGGTGATGATTAAGACAGAGCTCGAAAGAGCATTTAAAAGCTGGAGTCTGTGGCTGGCTCTTATAATTGGGATGGGGTTAAGCATAGCACAGATTATAACCAGGATTATACCGGCAGCCATGAATCCGCTGATGGGATATATGCCTGATAATGCCACACTTATGCCGATAAGTGCATTTCAGGTGTGGATAGGTAATGGAGTATCATTTGAATACAGTCTGTTTATAAGGCTGATTCCGATACTGGCGGCTATGCCGTATGCAGTTACATATCTGTCAGATATTAAAAGTGGAATTATTAAGAATTATGTAACGAGAACAGCTAAGTTTAATTATCTTGCTGCCAAATATATTGCAGTGTTTGTGACGGGAGGTGTGGTAGTGGTTATGCCATTGCTTATTAATTACCTGACTGCGATAACTATTCTTCCATCACTTGTGTGGCCGGTTGGTGTATTTGCAAGTTCTCCAAAAAGCATATGGTCGGCAATATTCTATACACATCCACACATTTATATGATTATGTATATGATTCTGCTTTTTGTGTGCGGAGGCCTTATGGCAACAATAGCACTTATTGTATCTAATATAGTTAATAACAGATTTGTGGCTATTCTTGCACCATATATTATTACTGAATTTGCAAATGCGATACTGCGCATGTCTGATAAGAAATGGCTGAGAGGTATTGCACCGACAAAGCTTTTTAATATGGCACAGACCAATACAGGAGCATCGTTCATAGTGTATATAGCAGTATTACTGATACTTGGAGTTGTTGTGTATTTTATAGGAGGGCTTAAGCATGAAACATACTAAAGGCAGATTCAGCATAAGAAAGCACCCGTTTATAATTACATTTATAATAATGGCAGTAATTGCTGTAGTAGTTGCAGTTGGATATATAGATGTGAATCACAGATTTCCAGAGCCGGAAGAAGAAATTGTAGAGAAGGATGAATGGGTACAGTATTCTGATGGGATAAAGATTAAGGTTACAGGAATTGATTACTGCACTGAACGGGAAGTTAATGAAAAATACAGCGCCAGTGTTAAGGAACTGGGCAGGTTTAATTATATAGTTTTAAAGGTTAAAGTTCAGAATGAGTCACAGGATAAGTTTAATATGTTCAGTATTGTGACAGACTCTAATCTTGTTATATACCCGGATGGATATGAAAATCAGGGAATGGTATGTGAAGATAATGTATCTGTTGATAAAGGCGAGGTCAAAGACTTTACACTGGCATATGTCATTAGTAAAAATTATCTGAGTGAAAAGAAGCTGGATAAGCTCCTTCATGAAGATATATATCTGTGTTTTAAGGCTTATCCAGTAAGACAGGCGATTGTAATCAGGGGTATAGATGGATGAAGAAATTAAAATTATTATTTAATGTAAGCGAGGCTGCACTTACGGCGGCTGTGTTTGTGTTAGTAACAGCGCTTGTACCGATGGATATAATTCTAAAACTTGTGAGTCAGTCCGTTATTAATGGAAATCCGTGCCTGTATGATGCACTTATCAGTGTGAATGTAAGTACAATGTGGAGATATGTTGTTCCATTTGTATTGTTTTATGTTCTTTATATTCAGAAATATGATTTGAACAGTGCAATAGTTATAAGAAGAAAGAATGTAAGAAATGTGTGGATTAATTCACAGATTAATATGGTTGTGGCAGCAGGATTTTTCTCTGCGTATATTACGGTGGTAACTTTAACAGCCGGGTATCTGATGACAGGAAAAGTATATAACTGGGATGAAAAATTCAGCAAGGCATTCATGGCAACAGGAGATATAGTACAGAACCGCCCATCACTGTGGCTTTTTATAATCGCATTTGTTATAGAAGCATTTGCAATACTGTATGTATCAGGCACGCTTATGATGATTATGTGGTGGCTTACTAATAACCAGTGGGCAGGTTTCCTTGCGGCTCTGGCTGTGAGCAGCTTTGAGAACATGGCGTATATGGGATTTCTTACATATTATTACAAGTTAAGAGGTAATATCTATATGAACGGTGTGCAGATATGGCGGAATATATTGTATCCGCTGATACTGTGTCTGGCTGTGTCACTGGTAACAACTGTAATTATCAGAAGAAAGGACTTTTTCAGATGAAAAATGTGATTTTTCAGATAAAATATGATTTCATTAATGGAATAGTGTATCAGTGGAAGAAATTTCTTCTGATTGCAGTGGTGTATGCTGTCCTTATTACAGACTTTCTTGTGCGCTGTAAGACAAAACATTTTATGGGACAATACACATCATCGGATATCATATTATATATATTTCGCGGGATGCGCTGGATTGTGGATGTACAGACGGATATTAATATTCCGACAGCATACATACTTCCGAATATTCTTATTGGCTTTGTAATAGGTAATTATCCATTCAAAGACATTAACGGTTATGGCGGAATGGTGCTTATGAGAGCAGGTAAGAAGCTGGTATGGTGGATTTCTAAATGTATATGGGCAGTGCTTACTGCATGCATCTGTTATGGAATATTAATACTTGAGATTGCCAGTGTTTCGCTGGCAGGCGGAAGACTGAGCCTACAGGTCAATAAACAGGTGTGTATCAGTATAGACGGTTACGACAAAACACTGATAAAGAATAATCCGAATCTTACAAGACTTGCAGTGTATATGATTATTGTGGGGCTTCTCACAACAATTGCAATATGCCTTGTACAGATATGCGTTTCACAGATTATGGGACCGATTATCGGGTACATTGTTGTCGTAGTTATATTGATTATGGGAGTGTTTTTCAGATCATTCCTGTTTATAGGTAACGGCTTCATGGCGTTAAGAAATAATATGTATACACCGGAAGGCGGAAGTCTTAAGCTGACGGTTATTGCAGATATTGTGCTGATAGTCGTTTCTGTAATTGCAGGATATGTTTCGTTTAGGAGAATGGATATATTAAAGAAGAGTGATTGGAGGGTGTAATTATGGTAATAAAGCTTACAAATGTTTCAAAGGTTATAAAGAAGGCAAAAGTTCTTGATAATGTTAATCTGGAACTTACAAGCGGTAAAGTGTATGGCTTAAAGGGAAAGAATGGCTCAGGAAAGACAATGCTTATGAGAGTTATATGCGGTCTTATATCAGCAACTGAGGGAACTGTTGAGATAGACGGTAAAATCCTTGGAAAGGATATGACATTTCCGGACAGTGTCGGAGTGTTAATTGAGAATCCGGCATTTATAGGTAATTACACGGGCTTTAAGAATCTTAAGGTGCTTGCATCAATCCAGAACAGAGTTGATGATGAACATATAAGAGAGGTAATACGTCAGGTGGGGCTTGACCCTGATGATAAGAGAACTTACAGGAAGTATTCTCTTGGTATGAAGCAGAAGCTTGGAATTGCTGCAGCATACATGGAGAATCCTGACCTTATCATACTTGATGAGCCTATCAACGCACTTGATGAAGCAGGAGCAAAGCAGGTTCATGAGATACTTGAGGAGCAGAAGAAGAGAGGTGCACTTATCATAATTGCATGCCACGATAAGGAAGAACTTGAGATGCTCTCTGACGAGATAATTGAGATTAGCGAAGGAAGAATCATAGAGAAGTAAAGAGAGGCGGTCATACAGGTAAGTGTGACCGCCATTTGATATCTAACTGTTTAATTTTCCACTGAAAACTCCATCGTATTCATTAAAATATGTCTCTTCAAGCTTTCGCATCATAACTGTAACATAATCATCAATATAGCTTAATGAAATGTACATATTGCCGACGGCGCTGTCAATAATCTGCACTTTGATAAGAAGATTATTGTCTGCTCTGAAAGCTGCGCTTGCACCACATTTGAAATCATAATCAGGGAAGTTCTGGAAAACATTCTTTCCGAGTCCGAAATGCAGCTCGTGATTTCCTGTTGCATTAGTATAGAAAAATGTTCCTTCATTTCCGTTAAATGTAAGCTTTATGTCTGTTACACCACATGGATTATCGTCAAATTCATAGCTCTGTCCGTTGATTTTGCTTACAAGGTCTGAACTATATTCGCCCGGCTGCACAAGAAGCTGGCGTGAATTCTCGAACTTCTGGAATTCTTCATAATCACTATTATCACCATTATAAGTACATGCATCAATATGGCTGTATACTTCCTCGTAAAATGCATCATATATCAGCTGAACTCCGCCCTGACGACCCTGTGTATCAGCAGTGGTAATAAGAATAACATCTTTATCTGGATAATATATGGCAAGCTGTCCACCCATGCCAAAAAATGCATAACCATTGTGAGTTGTCATCCAGAACTGGTAGCCATAGCCCTGCATTTCTTCCCATGTGCCTGATTTTCCATAAGGATCACTCTGTTTAACAGTTGCCTCCTTAAGATATCCGGAAGGCAGCAATTGCTTTCCATCAAGTTTACCATTCTGGGATACAACATACATAACCTTAAGGATATCCTGCGGTGTTGCACACATTCCTGAACCGCCCATGCTTACTTTGCCATCAGGAGATTTTAATATAAATGCTTCTTTAGAAAAACCCAATTCATCTAAGAATTTCGTTCTCAGATAATCAAGAAGTTCCATACCAGTGAGCTTTTCAACAAGCGCACCCAATGTATGTGTTGAAGCTGTATCATAAGAGAAATTAGTCCCTGGAACGTGGTCGGGTGTAACAGTAAAGAAAGAACCTACCCAGTCAGGAGAGTCTCCGATTTTGTACGCATTTTTATCGTGACACGTTCTCATTGTGAGCATCTGCCTTATTGTGAGCATCTGCATATATGGGTGCACGCCTGTTTCTGGCTGCTTTTCAGGAAAATAATCTGCAATATGGTCATCAAGTGAGATTCTCCCTTCATCTGCAAGCAGTCCGATGGCAAGTGAAACGAAAGATTTGGTGACAGAAAACATTCTGTGGAGAGTGTCTCTCGTGTATGGTGCATAGTAGCTTTCCATACATATCTTACCGTGTCGCATGACAATTATGCTGTGCATAGGAATGTTGTTATATTCAAGCTTTCTGGCAAAGCTGATAAGTCCTGTGGAAGATATTCCTACATCTTCTGGTATTACCTTTTCAAAGTCTAACATTGTTGTCCTCCAAGATAGTTGTAATGATTAAACACAATAATTGTTTCCATTATAGTCCTTTTGTGTATATACTGTAAATCAAAAAATAAGAATCTTTAAATTAAATCCAATATGGTATATACTTAATGCAAATATGCCAGAGGGCATGAAGGAGAAGGAAATGATAGATTTATTACTTAAGAGGTTCATAAAAGATTATGATAAGACGAAGAACCCTGAAGTCCGTACAAGATATGGTGTGTTTGCCGGGATTGTGGGGATAATCTGTAATCTTATACTGTTTTTAGCAAAGATAATTGCAGGAGTGCTTACGGCATCAGTTTCAATTATGGCGGATGCGGTCAATAACCTATCGGATGCAGGATCTTCAATTGTTACACTTATAGGTTTTAAGCTTGCAGGAAAGCCGGCTGATTATGAACATCCGTATGGTCATGGAAGAATCGAATATATATCAGGCTTCATAGTATCAGGAGCAATTATAATTATGGGCTTTGAACTGCTGACAACATCATTCAGGAAAATACTTCATCCTACGCCGCTTGAGGTATCTGTGTCATCTCTTATAATACTTGTATTATCAATTCTTATGAAAATGTGGATGGCTAAATTCAACAAATATCTTGGCAATAAGGTGGATTCTGCTGCAATGAAGGCTACAGCAACAGACAGCTTATCAGACTGCGTTGCAACATCAGTAGTCCTTATAGGAGTGCTTCTTACACTGTTTTCTGATATTAATATAGATGGAATAGCAGGAGTTGTTGTTGCAGTATTTGTAATATTAGCTGGTTTCGGTGCGGCGAAAGATACATTGCAGCCACTTCTTGGTCAGCCACCAACTAAAGAATTTGTACAGGAACTTGAGAATATTGTTCTTCAGGATAAGCACATAATTGGGGTTCACGACCTGATTGTGCATAATTACGGTCCGGGTAGAGTATATGCATCGCTTCATGCAGAGGTTCCGGCTAATATGGACATGATGGAAGCACATGATTATATAGACATGGCTGAAAGAAGAGTTGAAAAGCGCATGAAATGCTTTATAAGCATACATATGGATCCGGTAGTTACAGATGATGAGGTGATAAATCATTTGCGAAATATGACTACTGAGGTTGTAAAGTCAGTAGGTGAGGAACTGGATATACATGATTTCAGGACTGTTAAAGGCCCATATATAACGAATCTTATATTTGATGTGCTTGTTCCTTATAATTATCATCTTTCAGACGATGAGATAAAGAAACAGATTCAGAAAAAAATCACGGAGAAGCAGAGGGAATGCCGCGCCGTGATTAAGATTGATAAAAGTTATACAGGCTGATTAAATCCAGCCGCCATCAAGAGTTATTATCTGACCGGTAAGATAACTGTTCATTCCGGAAAGAGATTTAACAAGTTTAGCGACTTCCTGCGGGCTTCCAAAACGGCCTGCAGGAATTTCTTCGGCAAGGGAAGCCTTGTCATCATCTGAGAGATGACCGTTCATCTCTGTGTCAATAGCTCCGCAGGCAACAGCGTTGACCTGAATACCACTTGGAGCAAGTTCCTTTGCAAGTGCTTTTGTAAATGAGTTGACTGCCCCTTTTGTTGCTGAATATGCAACCTCACAGCTTGCACCGTACAGTCCCCACACAGAAGATATATTAATAATCTTACCACAGTGCCTTTTCATCATGTCTTTAACAGCAAAATGGCAACAGTTAAACACAGAATCTATGTTAGTGTTACATATCCTGTGCCACTCATTTTCGCCCATATTCTGGAAAAGTCCGACAACAGATATTCCGGCATTGTTGATAAGCACATCAACCTGACCGAAACGCTGAAGGCACATGTCAAACATTTTCTGTACATCACTGTAATTTCCCATATCGCCTATAAATGTTTCACAGACACTGCCTTTTTCCTCAATAATGGATTTGACTTCATTTAGTTTATCCACATTATTCACACAGTTGATAACAATATTAGTGTCTTTTCCGGCAAGTTCTATTGCAATTGCTTTTCCGATTCCACGGGAAGCACCAGTTATAACTATAGTTTTTTTCATGATAATATGCCTCGCTTAATTTCAATAATATCGTTATTATAATACAGGAAAATACTGGATATTTCTATAAAAAAATTAAAAACAAATATTGACAAAAACTTCCTTGTGCATACTTACCAAAAAGAAATTCAGATTGTATTTATTTCAATAATTGCTTGACAGGATTTTAAAATGCTTTGAAAAGTTTTCCACATTTTTAAAGACCGATTTTATCTAAAATGAGACTTATCAACCAAGTTATCCACATTATCCACAATTATCCACAATATTTTGTTATTAATTTAGTATACCTGGAACAGAATAAATGTTTTGTGAATATTTGCAAAAAATCAGAAAACTTACTTATGACACTTGACATATTTGCATAAAATAATTAAAGGACATACTTGTTAATTTACAAATATATGATATAATACTTACATAAAATAAGTATACAGAAATGTATCTTAGGTCGTGTTAGCTGCATGTGTATATATTCTTTCGACACATGTGGTGATTTAAGAAGGAAGAATGTCTGATAGATTTTATAAAGAGAAGGTTGGAAAGGAATTACGATCAGATTCTTACCTCTGCCCACGATTATAAAACACGTAAAGGAGTTGGACATCATGAGATTTATAATTACAGGAAGAAATATTGATATAACAGAGGGATTAAAGTCAGCAGTAGAGGAGAAGCTTGGAAAGCTTGACAGATTCTTTGCACCAGAGACAGAAGTTAATGTAACCTTGAGTGTAGAAAAAGAAAGACAGAAGATTGAGGTAACTATTCCGGTTAAGGGTAACATCATAAGAAGCGAGCAGGTAAGCAGCGATATGTATGTTTCAATTGACCTTGTCGAAGAAGTTATCGAACGTCAGTTAAAGAAGTATAAGAATAAGATTGTTGACAAGCAGCAGAACGCAGCAGCATTTGCACAGGAATTTGTAGAGAAAGATTATGATGACGATGAGGTTAAGATTATCAGAACCAAGAGATTCGGAATCAAGCCAATGGATCCTGAAGAAGCATGTGTTCAGATGGAGCTTCTTGGACATAATTTCTATGTATTCTTTAATTCAGAGACAGAGGAAGTTAATGTTGTTTATAAGAGAAAAGGCAACACATATGGTCTGATTGAACCAGAACTTGATTAGTATGCTTTTTCACGTCATATAGGTTTATCCTCTTTTTCAGAGTACCGTCTGCCGGTTAGTGCTGGCAGGCGGTATTTCTTTATATGTATAAGAAATCTATTTATAGAATTTTAATGGTTTAACTTTACTTGATAGAATATCTAAATAGTGGTACAATTACAACATAAATAGGCTTTTATAAGGAGATATATAAAGTAATGGGATTAGCTCAGAAATTATTTGGAACACACAGCGAACATGAATTGAAAAGAATATATCCAATTGCTGATAAGATTGAGAGTTACAGAGAATCTTATGGCAGGTTAAGCGACGAAGAACTTAAAGGAAAGACTAAGGAGTTTAAGGATAGATTAGCTAAAGGTGAGACTCTTGATGATATTCTGCCGGAAGCATTTGCAACAGTAAGGGAAGCGGGCAGGAGAGTTCTTGGTATGGAACATTATCGTGTTCAGCTTATCGGAGGAATTATTCTTCATCAGGGAAGAATTGCCGAGATGAAGACTGGTGAAGGTAAGACACTTGTGTGTACACTTCCAGCATATCTTAATGCACTTACTGAAGAGGGCGTAATCGTAGTTACTGTTAATGATTACCTTGCTAAGCGAGATGCTGAGCAGATGGGTATGATACATGAATTCTTAGGCCTTAAGGTTGGCGTTGTATTACACGACTCAACAAGAGAAGAGAGGCAGGCTGCATATGGAAGTGATATTACATATGTAACGAACAACGAACTTGGTTTTGATTATCTTCGTGATAACATGGCTATATATAAGAGTGAACTTGTATTAAGAAATCTTAAGTACTGTATTATAGATGAGGTCGATTCTGTTCTTATTGATGAGGCACGTACACCTCTTATTATCTCAGGACAGAGCGGAAAATCTACTAAATTATATGAACTCTGTGATATACTTGCAAGGCAATTACAGCGAGGCGAATATAAGGGTGAGAGAACTAAGATGCAGGCAATCATGAACGAGGAAGTTGAAGAAGATGGAGACTTCATCGTTAATGAGAAGGATAAGGTAGTTAACCTTACTGAACAGGGTATTCACAAGGTTGAGCAGTTCTTCCATATAGATAATTATGCGGATCCTGAGAATCTTGAAATTCAGCATAATGTTACACTTGCACTTCGCGCTCATAATCTTATGTTCAGGGATAAGGATTATGTTGTTAAAGATGATGAGGTACTTATAGTAGATGAATTTACAGGCCGTATTATGCCAGGACGTCGTTATTCAGATGGTCTTCATCAGGCGATAGAAGCCAAAGAGCATGTTAAGGTTAAGAGAGAGAGTAAGACTCTTGCAACTATTACATTCCAGAACTTCTTTAATAAGTTTGAGAAGAAGGCTGGTATGACAGGTACAGCTCTTACAGAAGAGAAGGAATTCCGTGAAATCTATAACATGGACGTTGTTGAAGTGCCAACTAACAAGCCTGTTATAAGAGTTGATTATAATGACGCTGTATTTAAGACTAAGAAAGGCAAATTTAATGCTGTTGTACAGTCTGTTATTGAATCTCATGAAAAAGGACAGCCTGTTCTTGTCGGTACAATAACAATTGAGACGTCTGAGCTTCTTAGTGAGATGTTAAGAAAGAAGGGCATACCTCATAATGTACTTAATGCGAAGTATCATGAGTTAGAGGCACAGATAGTATCAGAGGCAGGACGTCATGGTGCAGTTACTATTGCTACTAACATGGCTGGTCGAGGAACTGATATTAAGCTTGATGATGAGGCTGTTGCTGCAGGTGGTCTTAAGATTATTGGTACAGAAAGACATGAAAGCCGTCGTATTGATAACCAGTTACGTGGACGTTCTGGACGACAGGGAGATCCTGGTGAATCAAGATTCTACATTTCTCTTGAAGATGATCTTATGAGGCTGTTTGCACAGGAAAGACTTATGAATATATTCAACAGTCTTGGCGTTTCTGAGGATGAACAGATTGAGCATAAGATGTTAAGCAAGGCTATAGAGACAGCTCAGAAGAAGATTGAGACTAATAACTTTGGTATCAGAAGCCATCTTCTTGAATATGATCAGGTTATGAATGAGCAGAGAGAGATTATGTACGCAGAACGTAGAAGAGTTCTTGATGGAGAAAGCATGCGTAATTCTATCATGAAGATGATAACTGATTATGTAGAGAATGTAGTTAACCGCTGTGTAAGTGAAGATAAAGATGCTAACGAATGGGATTATGATGAGATTAATGAGCTTCTTCTTCCAACTATTCCTATTGAGAGAGTGGAATACAGAGAGAATATTAAGAATAAGAATGAATTAATACATGATCTTAAGGAAAAGGCTGTTAAACTCTATGAGGATAAAGAGGCACTCTTCCCAGAGGCTGAGCAGATAAGAGAAATCGAGCGAGTAATCCTTCTCAAGGTAATTGACAGAAAGTGGATGGATCATATCGATGATATGGATCAGTTAAAGCAGGGTATCGGTCTTCAGGCACTTGGACAGAGAGATCCTGTTGTCCAGTATAAGATGATGGGTTATGACATGTTTGATGAGATGACTGCAGGAATTACAGAGGATACCGTAAGACTTCTTATGCATATTCAGGTTGAGCAGAAGGTTGAAAGAGAACAGGTTGCCAAGGTAACAGGTACTAATAAGGACGAAGGACCATCTGTTAAGGGACCAGCGAGAAGAACAGAGAAGAAGATATATCCTAATGATCCATGCCCATGCGGAAGTGGCAAGAAATATAAGAATTGCTGCGGAAGAAAGGCATAAGTTTATAAGAGACATCAGGGCGCGGAATGCTTGAAATATCAGCGTCCGCGCCTATTATTTTGGAGGACATATGGTAGAGTTAGACCAGTTTAGATACAGAATTTCAGGATACGATAAGCCTATGACTCAGATTAAGAATTCTCTGGATCTTGACAATAAGCAGAAAAGGATTGAAGAATTAGAGGCTGATATGGAATCTCCGGGATTCTGGGATAATCCGGATAAATCACAGAATGCAATGAAAGAGCTTAAAGGCTTAAAGGATGCATTTGAAAGATACAATGAGCTAGAAACAGGACTTGATGATGTTAAGACACTTATTGAGATGGCAGAGGAATCTAATGATCAGTCGCTTATTCCAGAGATAGAAGAAGAGATAACGGGTCTTGAAGACAAGATGGAAAGTTTAAGGATTGAGACATTGCTTTCTGGAGAACATGATGCATGTGATGCCATTCTTACACTTCATGCAGGAGCAGGTGGAACAGAAAGCTGTGACTGGTGTCAGATGCTTTTCAGAATGTATACAAGATGGGCGGAAAGTCACGGATATACAACAGAAACACTTGATTATCTTGAAGGTGAAGAAGCAGGAATTAAGTCGGTTACTATAGAGATAAGAGGAGAGAATGCATATGGACATCTGAAATCTGAACATGGTGTTCACAGACTTGTAAGAATATCTCCATTCAATGCGGCAGGTAAGAGACAGACTTCTTTCGTATCATGTGACGTAATGCCTGATATTAATCAGGATATAGATATTGAGATTAATGATGATGATTTAAGAATTGATACATATCGTTCAAGTGGTGCAGGTGGACAGCACATTAATAAAACGTCATCAGCAATCAGAATTACACATCTTCCAACAGGAATTGTTGTACAGTGTCAGAATGAAAGATCTCAGCACCAGAATAAAGATAAAGCTATGCAGATGTTAAAGGCTAAGCTCTATCTTTTAAAGGAGGCTGAGAATGCAGAGAATCTATCTGGAATCAGAGGAGATGTCAAGGATATTAATTTCGGAAGCCAGATAAGAAGTTACGTTCTTCAGCCATATACAATGGTTAAGGATAACAGAACTAATAAGGAAGTTGCTAATGCGGGCAGCGTACTTGATGGCAATATCGATCCGTTTATTAACGCGTATCTTACATGGATAAGCACAGGAAAGACTGAAGAATAATGAAAGGTGGTATATCAGTATGGCAGATTACATAAAACCAGTAATTTTCAGATTAGGGAATCAGCAGTTTGGAGTGGATATTAATCTTGTTCAGTCTATAGAAAGAGAGATTAATATTGTAAGAGTTCCCAATGCAATGAAATATATAAGTGGAATTGTTAATCTGAGAGGGGAGGTTATTCCTGCATTCAGTTTAAGAAAAAAGTTTGGCACAGATGACAATGTTGGTGTGATTGGAGAAGACAGTACAGTAATTGTAAATATACCTGGTGTTGTAAAGCTTGCTCTTGAGGTTGATGAGGTGCTTGAAATAGGTGATATTGATGCTCAGAGCATTGTACAGATGCCGGCGCTTGCGAAGACTGTTGATACAGAATATCTTGACAGGGTTGCCAATGTTAATGGACAGCTTGTTATTCTTCTTGATGTTGAAAAATTACTTACGCAGTCAGAAGCAGAGAGTGTTAAGAAATTCACAGAAGATATGAATGATAATGACGGAGGTGCTGCTAATGTCTGATACTAAGTTTGAGAGAAATGCGGGCATACTTATGCCTGTAAGTTCATTACCATCACCATATGGTATAGGAACATTTGGCAAGGATGCATATGATTTTGTTACATTTGTTAAAGAATGTAATCATAAGTACTGGCAGGTACTTCCGTTAGGACCAACTACTTATGGTGACAGCCCATATCAGTCATATTCTGCATTTGCAGGTAATCCGTACTTTGTTGATCTTGATATGCTTATTGAGGCTGGATTCTTGTTAAAGTCAGAGGTTATTTCAAGAGACTGGGGTGATGGAATTGTGCCTGTAAATGTTTCTGAAGATGACGCTGTTAATGGAAGATTCGGAACCTACAGAGATGGAAATATTGGTGACGAAAGATATGTCAGTTATGAAAAGATATATAATAACAGATTTGACATATTAAGAATTGCTTATAACAGATTTAAGGCTGCATGTGCAGAAAGCAAGAAGACGCTTGCAAAGGGGCTTCCTCTTTATAAGCAGTTTGATAATTTTGTTAAAGATAATGCAGACTGGCTTGAGGATTATGCTCTGTTTATGGCATTGAAGACCCATTTTAACAATGTCTCATGGGGTGAATGGGAAATTGACATAAAGTTCAGAAAGCCTGAGGCAATGAGCCGATATGAAGAGCAGCTTTCTGATGATATAGGATACTGGAAATTCATACAGTTTGAATTCTACTTACAGTGGAATGCGCTTAAACAATATGCTAATAGTAATGGTATAGAGATTATAGGCGATATACCTATTTATATGGGATATGACAGCGTAGATGTATGGGCTAATCAGGGAGAATTCCAGCTGGATGAGAATCTAACACCAATAAAGGTTGCAGGTGTACCACCTGATGCATTCTCTGATGCGGGACAGAAATGGGGAAATCCTCTTTATGATTATGATAAAATGGAAGCAAATGGATTCAGCTGGTGGAGAAAGAGAATGGCAGCTTCAGCAAAACTATATGATGTCATAAGAATTGATCATTTTATAGGAATTGTGAAGTACTATACAATTCCAGCAGACATGCCTGATGCAAGACAGGGTGAGTACAGACAGGGACCAGGACAGAAGCTGCTTGATGTTATTAATGAATCTATCGGTGATAAGAAGATTATTGCTGAGGACTTAGGTGTTGAAGTTCCTGAAGTAGCAAAGATTCTTAAAGAAAATGGATATCCGGGAATGAAGGTTCTTGAATTTGCATTTGGTGGAGACAGAAAGAATCCGCATCTGCCATATAATTATACACAGAATCTTGTATGCTATGGTGGAACTCATGATAACGAAACACTGCTTGGTTTCTTTGAGGACAGAGGCGACTGGGAGTTAGGATATGCTTATGACTATCTTGATACAAGAGATAAGGGAAGAATGGTTGATCAGGTATTCAGGGCTGCGTATTCAAGTGTTGCTGTTCTTACAGTATTTGCAGTTCAGGACATTCTCAAACTTGGAAATTGGGCAAGAATGAATTTGCCATCAAGCATGGGTAATAACTGGAAATGGCGAATGCAGAAAGGACAGTTAGGCCAGCACGAACTGGAATGCATGAGATATCTTGCAAGTGTATTTGATAGAGAAAGAAAGTAATATTAGACGGGGCAGGGAATTATCAATATATTTCCTGCCCCTTTTCTGAAGAAAAAACAAAAAATAGTATAATAGTACTATTTACATATTCCTGATTAGTGGTATTATATTCATATAAAGAGACAAGTTAATATATTGGCAAAGTAGTCGAAAGGCTATGACGCAAAGCCAAGGGTCTTAACTGATTTTATCAGAATGACAGCCGGTTGCATTACAATCAACGCAAATGATTCGTATTATTCAGGCATCCGGTAATCGGATGTTTTTTTATTATATGGTTCAACGGGGGAACTGATTATGAAAAAGAATAATTCTAAAAAGTGGATCAAAACAATAACAATAACAACAGCGGTACTTGTATTTGCAGCTGGTGCGGTAGTTGCATTTAAGTCAGCAGGTACAGCTAATACAGATAAAGATAGTGCTGATACAGTAGTTGCGGCAGCTAATGAAGCAACAGATTTAGTGGTTAAAGAAACAGTTTCAGAGAAAGAAACAGAAGTTATTACAGAGACAGCCGCTACAGAGGCAACAACAGAAGAAGCCACAGAGGCAGTAACAGAACAGAGCAGTACAATTGCAGAGATTCAGCCACAGACAGAGGTTGCAACAGAAGCAGTTCAGGAGCCAGAAGTTACAGAGGCTGTTACAGAGTTACCTGTTGTACAGACTCCATCAGATGCAAGAGTTGCACAGGTTATAGCAGGAATTAATGCTGAGCGTGAGGCAGCTGGTGTGGCAGCGGTTACATATGATGTGACACTCACAGATATGGCACAGGTAAGAGCATCAGAGAATGCAGTTAATGATTACTTTGTTATAGAGAATGGTAAGCATAAAAGACCAGATGGAAGAAATGCTTCTTCAATATGTGAAGATTATGGACAGAGTGGAAGCTTCGGCGAGGTTATGGGAAGATATCAGGAAACTCCTGATGAGATAGTAACTGGCTGGCATAATTCAGCAACACATTATGCATGCATGACAAGCAGTAAGTATAACAGAGTTGGTGTGGGTATTGCAGCAGATTCAGAAGGATATCTTTACTGGGTAGCAATCTTCATGGATTAATTTTAAATAGACAATAGATTACATAATATAGATACAACTTAATATGGTAAGAACAATGTATTTGCGGCGTTGTTTTTATAAAGCTTCATTAGAAGCGAAAACCCTCACATTCCTCTCCCGTTGTGTGAGGGTTTCTTTTTGTACTGTAATTAAAGAAAAGACATGCTCCCCTTATTTGTTATATATCTGGGAAATGGGATGAACCACGGCAATGCTGCAACATGGTTATAGTATCTGTGTTGCTTATGAAAAGCAGAAATGCCAGAAGTTAGATGCAAAAGTTTATGTTTGGATAGTATGTGATACCTATAGGTAGTCGTATTTTTGAAACTTTTATAGGCAGAAAGCCACAATGACTATAATAATAGACGAGAAATAAACCTATATATGAATGATAATGAAGACTTTTATAGGAAAATTTCTATAAAAACAGGATTTTAGGACGAAAAAACTTATGAATATGCCTATAAAGTACAAAATTTCTACGGATTTATAGGACAATGCTTCCTGAGACAATTACCAAACTGGAAACTGCCAAACTGGAAACTATCAAACCAGAAACTGCTAAATTAGAAGCAAGAAAGGAAATCAGAAAAAATTTGATAAGATATCTGGCAAGATGTTCAATTGAGCATTTAAAGAGAAAGACACTTGCAATGTGTATACATATATGATAATATTCTTTGTGCGGTAGACAGTTGTTTATCAGAGAAAGACATCGAAGAACAATTGTCTTTGTAAAACGGACAATAGAAAGGTACAGACGCAGTATGGCAGATAATATTAAGTATTATGTCGTTAAGCAAAAGGCTCTGCCTGAGGTTCTGCTTAAGGTAGCGGAGACGAACAGAATTATTGAGACTGAAAATATATCTGTTGCAGATGCTACAGAGAAAGTTGGAATAAGCAGAAGTTCTTATTACAAGTATAAGGATGATATTTTTCCGTTTAGAGAGAATGTAAAGGGGAAAACCATTACATTTGTATTGTCTATGGACGATGAACCAGGGCTGCTTTCCCTGGTATTGAAGAAGGTTGCAGAATTCAAGGCAAATATTCTTACTATTCATCAGACAATTCCGGTTAATGGGATTGCATCACTGACGCTTAGTGTGGATATTCTTCCGACTACAGGAGATTCTTCAGAAATGATAGAGCAGATAGAAAGACTTAAAGGGGTAAGATATCTTAAGATATTAAGTAGTGATGCATCTATCTGATATATAAGCAATTAAAGAAAACGGAGGCAGATATGGCAAAGATTGCAGTGTTAGGTTATGGAACAGTAGGATCAGGAGTGGTTGAGGTATTAAATACCAATGGTGCTTCAATTGCAAAGAGAGCAGGAGATACTATTGAGGTTAAGAGTGTACTTGATTTAAGAGATTTTCCGGGAGATCCAATTCAGGATAAAATCGTTCATGATATAGATCTTATAATTAATGACCCTGAGATAGAGGTTGTTGTTGAGGTTATGGGTGGTGTAGAGCCAGCATTTACATTTGTTAAGAAGGCACTTGAAGCAGGAAAGAGCGTGTGTACATCTAATAAGGCACTTGTTGCTGCACATGGTCCTGAGCTTCTTGAGATGGCTAAAGAAAGAAGACTTAATTTCATGTTTGAGGCATCAGTAGGCGGTGGAATTCCAATTATCAGACCGCTTAACCAGTCTTTAACAGCAGATGAGATTACTAAGATTACAGGTATTCTTAATGGAACAACTAACTATATTCTTACTAAGATGAGCAGAGAAGGAATCTCATATCAGGAGGTTCTTAAAGAGGCACAGGCACTCGGATATGCAGAAAGAAATCCTGAGGCTGATGTTGAAGGTTACGATGCATGCAGAAAAATAGCAATTCTCACATCGCTTGCATTTGGAAATACAGTGAAATTCGAGGAAGTGTATACAGAGGGAATAACAAAGATTTCTAATGAAGATTTTGCATATGCTAAAGAGCTTGGAAGTGTTATCAAGCTTCTTGCAACAAGCTACAGTAAGGATGGCAAGGTATATGCAATCACAGCACCATTTATGATTGACAGCACACATCCATTATATAATGTTAATGACGTTCTTAACGGAATCTATGTACACGGCAATGTATTAGGGGATGTAATGTTCTTCGGAGCAGGAGCCGGAAAGCTTCCAACAGCAAGTGCTGTAGTATCAGATGTAGTTGACTGTGTTAAGCATAAGGGTAAAAATGTTATGACAATCTGGAGTTCAGTAAAGCAGGAACTTGGTGATACATTTGACGAGACAAGAAAGTTCTTTGTAAGAATTAAGGGCGATGATGTCCAGGCAGCTAAGGCAGCATTTGGTGAAGGACAGGTTGTTAAGGTTGATGGAATTAACGGAGAGTTCGGATTTGTTACAGAACCTATGACAGAGAGAGCATTTGAAGATGCTAAGGATAAGGTTTCTGTTATAAGCAGAATCAGAATAGATGATACTAAATTACAGTAATAATATAAGGGAGAAAAGTAATGATTAAAGTAGTTAAATTTGGTGGAAGTTCACTTGCAAGTGCAGAGCAGTTTAAGAAGGTTGGCAATATTATCCGTGCTGATGAGGACAGAAAGTATGTGGTTCCTTCAGCACCTGGAAAGAGATTTCCAGAGGATACTAAGGTTACTGATATGCTTTACAAATGTTATGCAGAGGCAGAAGCTGGTAAGAATATTGAGAAGAGTCTTAAGGCAATTGAGGAAAGATACAATGAAATTATCAAGGGACTTGGACTTAAGCTTTCATTAAAGGAACAGTTTGAGACAATTAAGAAGAATTTTGAGGCACTTGCAGGAAAAGATTATGCAGCTTCAAGAGGTGAATATCTTAATGGTATTATCATGGCTAACTATCTTGGATATGAGTTCATAGACGCTGCTACAGTTATCTGCTTCGATAAGGATGGAGAGTTTGATTCAGAAAAGACTAATGCAGTGTGTGAAGCAAAGTTTGCTAATATTGAAAGAGCAGTTGTACCTGGTTTTTACGGAGCAATGCCAAACGGAAAGGTTAAGACATTTTCAAGAGGCGGTTCTGATGTAACAGGATCAATCGTTGCAAGAGCACTTAAGGCTGATATGTATGAGAACTGGACAGATGTATCAGGCTTCCTTGCAGCAGATCCAAGAATTGTAAATAATGCAAAGCCAATCAACGTTATTACATATAAGGAATTAAGAGAGCTTTCATACATGGGTGCATCAGTGCTTCATGAATCAGCTATCTTCCCTGTAAGAAAGGGTGGAATTCCTATCAATATTAAGAATACTAATGCTCCGGAAGATAAGGGAACAATGATTGTTGAGACAACATGTAATATGCCGGAATACACAATTACTGGTATTGCAGGTAAGAAGGGATTCGTTGCAATCAGCATTGACAAGGATATGATGAATTCAGAAATCGGATTCTGTAGAAAGGTTCTTTCAGTATTCGAGGATAACGGAATCTCAATCGAACATATGCCTTCAGGAATTGATACTATGACAGTGTTTGTTCACCAGGATGAATTTGTAGAGAAGGAACAGAAGGTTCTTGCACAGATTCATAAGGCAGTTAATCCTGACTCTGTTGAACTTGAAGCTAACCTTGCACTTATTGCAGTAGTTGGACGTGGAATGAAGAACAGTACTGGTATAGCAGGTAATATCTTCTCAGCACTTGCAAAAGCTAAGATTAATGTTAAAATGATAGATCAGGGATCTTCAGAGCTTAACATCATCATTGGTGTAAGAAACAGATACTTTGAGGATGCTATTAAGACTATCTATGGAGTATTTGTTCCAGAAGAATAGTTGAGTAGATAAACAGGGGGATAAGGGATATGAAAGAAGCTAAGAATGAGCTGTTACAGTTTGTTGGCGGCGTAATAATGCTTGTTGTAGGACTGTACATATTGTCACAGAAAGTTATGGTATCATCTTCATATGGGTTCTTCTCATTATGGGGTGGCAGGTTCTCATCAGGTCTTATTATGGTACCATTAATAATTGGAGTTGTATGGATGTTTGCTTCAGGCGGCTCATTTGTATCTAAAGTATTTACCGTACTATCAGTGATACTTATAATTGCGGCAATTGTTGCGTCAACAAGAATCTGGCTTGTAACTATTACAATGTATGAATGGGTTCTTATACTTGTTCTTATATTTGGCGGCGCCGGATTGGTTGCAAAGGTATTGTTTGCTAACAATAAGTCAGAAAAGTCCAAGAAAGATAAGTCAGAGCAGACAGGCGGCAGTTATACATCAAGTGTAGATGATGAACTTGATAAGATGAAAAAGAATATGAAGTAAATTTCATTCCCCGCACATGGAGTGCGGGGATTCTTGCGTTTATGCAACTGTTGATAAACTTTGATGAAATTGATATAATTAAATGTAATATGCGTATGAAAACGGAGGAAGATTAATGGATATCGCAAAGAAGATAGCGGAAGAGCTGGAAATTAAAGTAACACAGGTAGAAGCTGCTGTTAAACTTATAGATGAGGGGTGTACAATCCCTTTTATTGCAAGATACAGAAAGGAAGTTACAGGGGCGTTAAATGATGAACAGCTCCGTAATCTTGATGAGAGATTAAAGTATTTAAGAAATCTTGAAGACAGAAAGACTCAGGTCCTCGCAAGCATTGAAGAACAAGGAAAGCTTACAGAAGAACTTAAGGCTGCTATTACAGCAGCAGAAACAATGGTTCTTGTAGAAGATCTTTACAGACCATATAAGCAGAAGAGAAGAACAAGAGCAACAATTGCAAAAGAGAAAGGTCTTGAACCACTTGCACAGTTCATATATGCACAGGAAGCTACAGAAGATGTAGAAGTCAAGGCAGCAGAATTTATCAGTGATGAAGAGGGTAAGGAAGTTGCTACAGCACAGGATGCAATAGCAGGTGCATTAGATATAATTGCAGAGCAGATATCAGATGTTGCAGATTACAGAACATATATCAGAGACATCACAATGAAAGAAGGAAAGCTTGTTGTAACAGCCAAAGATGAAAAGGCTGAGTCTGTATACGAGAATTATTATGATTATAGCGAGGCACTTTCAACAATTCCAGGACACAGAATTCTTGCAATTAACAGAGGAGAGGATGAGAAGTTTCTTACTGTTAAGGTAGAAGCACCGGAAGAGAGAATATTAAGATATCTCGAGAAGAATATTCTTAAAGACAATGCATTTACAGCAGAATACCTTAAGAACTGCATAGCAGATGCATATGGAAGACTTATTGCACCAGCTATCGAAAGAGAGATAAGAAGCAGCCTTACAGAGACGGCAGAGGATGGGGCAATCAAAGTGTTTGGAAAGAATCTTGAACAGCTTCTCCTTCAGCCACCTATCGCAGGCAAGGTTGTTCTTGGATGGGATCCGGCTTTCAGAACAGGCTGTAAGCTTGCAGTTGTAGACCCTACAGGTAAGGTGCTTGCAACTAAAGTTATATACCCTACAGAACCACACAATAAGGTGGCGGAATCTAAGGCTGAGGTTAAGAAGCTTATAGATAAGTACCACGTTAATCTTATTTCGTGTGGTAACGGAACAGCTTCAAGAGAATCAGAGAAGATTATTTCAGATATGATACATGAGATGAATCTTCCTGTTGATTATGTAATCACTAACGAGGCGGGGGCTTCTGTATATTCAGCAAGTAAACTTGCAACAGAGGAATTCCCTGACTTTGATGTGGCACAGAGAAGTGCAGTTTCAATAGCAAGACGAGTTCAGGATCCATTGGCAGAGCTTGTAAAGATTGATCCGAAATCAATCGGAGTAGGTCAGTATCAGCATGATATGAACCAGAAGAAGTTAGAGAACACACTTACAGGAGTTGTTGAGGACAGCGTTAATAAGGTTGGAGTAGACTTAAATACTGCATCGGCCTCACTTCTTGAGTATATTTCAGGTATATCTAAGGCAGTAGCTAAGAATATAGTTGAGTACAGAGAGACTAACGGAAGATTCACGAACAGAAAGCAGCTTTTAAAGGTTGCAAAGCTTGGACCTAAGGCATTTGAACAGTGTGCCGGATTCATGAGAATATCAGGCGGCGATAATCCGTTAGACGCAACAAGCGTACATCCTGAAAGTTATGAGGCAGCAACAAAGCTTCTTGCACTTTTAGGTTATGATATTAATTCAATAACATCAGGAGAACTTATAGGACTTAAGAGCAAAGTTAAAGATTTTGCCAAGATGGCGGATGAACTTGGAATAGGAACAATGACACTTGAAGATATCGTTAAAGAACTTGAGAAGCCGGGAAGAGACCCAAGAGATGAGATGCCTAAGCCTATATTAAGAAAAGATGTTCTTGATATGAAGGATTTAACACCGGGCATGATACTTAAGGGAACAGTCAGAAATGTTATTGATTTCGGAGCATTTGTTGATATCGGAGTGCATCAGGACGGACTTGTACACATTTCCCAGATGAGCAGCACAAAGAGAGTTGAGCACCCTCTTGATGTTGTAAGTGTAGGAGATATCGTAGATGTAAGAGTTATAGATGTTGATATCCCTAAGGCAAGAATTTCACTTTCAATGATCCTTGATGAAAAAGAGGCAGCTAACAGAAAGTACACTAAGGATAATTCCAATAATAAGAATAACAGAAACAACGGCAAAGGAAACAGACAGGACAGAAAGCCTAAGAAGGAAGGCCTTAACCTTTCAGGTCTTGCCAAGTTCATGCATTAATAGGAGTATTGTATGGAAGATAGAATTGAATTCGACAGCGTAATTACAGAGAAAGCACTTAATGATTTCAAGATGTATCATGTTTTTCACAATGTTGGGGGAGTGTTCGGATATGTATTTGCAGCATTTGCAATAGTTATGTGCGTGCTTGGGGTAATATTCAAAATGTCTCCTAAATATATAGTCATGATGGGGCTTTTTGGAGTATTTTTCTTCTTTTATCCAATTGTTAATATGAGGCTTGGAACTAAGAAGCAGATGAAAACAGTTGTAGCATTTAAAGAGCCTATGCATTATAGTGCCGGGGAAGACAAGATAATTGTAAGCCAGGGTGATATGTCAGAAGAACTTGCATGGGAGCAGATATACAAGATAAGATTCACAGGAAGCAATCTTATTCTGTATCTTTCATCTGTCAGAGCCAATGTGCTTACAGTTAACAGTATGGGTGAGGCGGCAGTTCCTTTTGTTAAAATGTGTCAGAAGAAATTAAAGCCTTTTCAGGTTAAGGTTAATATGGATAAGCTTGCTAAGGCTGTGGCTTAAGTAAGCAGATAGGAATAATATGGTTAAAGAAACATTTAACGCTAAAGAAACATTTGAAGCAGGATATGAGATGGGTAAGAAGGCTCTTCCGGGGCAGATATACTGTCTAAATGGAGATTTAGGTGTCGGAAAAACAGTATTTACGCAGGGCTTTGCGAAAGGTCTTGGAATAGAAGAGCCTGTCAACAGCCCTACATTTACAATTATTCAGGAATACCATGAAGGCAGACTGCCATTGTATCATTTTGATGTATACAGAATTGGCGATGTTGAAGAGATGGATGAGCTTGGATATGAGGAATATTTTTATTCAGACGGGGTGTGTCTTATTGAATGGAGCACACTTATACAGGAGATAATTCCAGATAATGCGATAGAGATAGTTATAGAAAAAAACCTTGAAAAAGGCTTTGATTACAGGAAAATAACTATCGGGCAGGAGGCAGTATGAGAATATTAGCGATAGAAAGTTCAGCAGTTACAGCATCAGTTGCGATTCTTGAAGATGATACACTTGTTGCTGAATACACAATTAATCATAAGATGACACATTCACAGACACTTCTTCCAATGATAGATGAGATATTTTCAATGGTTCAGTTAAAGCCTGATGATGTTGATGTTATAGCAGTATCAAAGGGACCGGGTTCATTCACGGGCCTAAGAATTGGTGCGGCTACAGGCAAGGGAATTGCACTTGCGCTTGACAAAAAGATGGTGGCAGTACCGACACTTGCGGCTATGGCATATAATTTATATGGAGACAGCAGATATATATGCCCTGTAATGGATGCAAGAAGAAAGCATCTGTACAGTGGAATATATACATTTGACGGTGACAGGCTTATTACAGTAAGAGATGTTAATCTTGAGTCATATGATGAGCTTGCAGAAGAACTTGCAGGACTTGATGGACAGGTTGTATTAGTAGGTGATGGTGTGGATGTCGCAGGTGACGTCCTTAAAGAGCAGCTTGGTGACAAATGTGTTCTTGCACCGGCTCATATCAAGACACAGAGAGCTGGTTCAGTAGCACTTTTAGCAAAGCAGATGGCAGATAATGGTGAATATACAGATGCTGATGAGTTAAAGCCTGATTATCTGCGCCCTTCACAGGCAGAAAGAGAGAAAGCACAGCATGAGTCTTAAATATGTGATAAGACCGATGACGGAAGATGATACATTTGCAGTGGAACTGATAGAACAGGGAATATTCTCGCTTCCATGGTCGCAGAAATCATTTGCAGATGCGTGCAGGAATCAGGACAATGTGTATCTGGTATGCGAGGCAGACGGAGTAATAGCAGGATATTGTGGTATGTGGACTGTGCTTGGAGAAGGCAATATAACCAACATGGCAGTATCACCGGATTACAGGCGGTGCGGCATAGCACAGATGCTTATGCAATCAATGGAAAAGTATGGTAATGACAAGAATGTCACATCATATTTTCTTGAAGTCAGACAGAGCAATCTGCCAGCAATAGCCCTTTATGAAAAAATGGGGTATAAGAATATAGGTATTAGAAAAGGATTTTACGAAAAGCCAGTTGAGGACGCAGTAATAATGTCTAAAATTATTGGGTGAAATAATAGACTGCATAATATATATTGATGTATAATAACAGAAGGAGGTGCGATTAATGCTTGATGTATGTTTACTGGGAACCAGTGGCATGCTTCCCCTGCCGGGAAGATGGCTGACATCGCTTATGACACGTTACAACGGAAGCAGCCTGATGATAGATTGCGGAGAGGGAACACAGATAGCTGTTAAGCAGAAAGGATGGAGTTTTAATCCTATAGATGTTATCTGTTTCACACATTATCATGCTGATCATATAAGTGGTTTGCCGGGGCTTTTGCTCACAATAGGTAATTCTGACAGAAAGAAGCCCTTAACTCTTGTAGGACCCAAGGGGCTTGGCAGGGTAGTTTCTTCGCTCAGGGTAATCGCACCAGAGCTGCCATTTGAACTTAAGCTGATAGAACTTACGAATCAACAGGAGCATTTGTCAATATGCGGATATGAGATAGATGCATTCAGGGTTAATCATGCTGTTATATGTTATGGGTATTCGATTAGTATTCCGAGAATAGGCAAGTTTGATGTAGAAAAGGCGAAAGAACTTGGTATTCCGTGTAGCATGTGGAATAAACTGCAGCATGGAACAGCGGTTACAATAGATGATAAAGAATATACGCCGGATATGGTTATGGGGGCGGCAAGAAAAGGGCTTAAAGTAACATATTGTACAGATAGCAGGCCTGTTCAGATTATATCAGATAATGCTAAAGAATCAGATCTTTTCATATGTGAGGGCATGTATGGAGAGGATGGTAAGGAAGCTAAGGCAAAGGAATATAAGCATATGACCTTTACAGAAGCGGCACAGCTTGCAAAGAATGCGGATGTCAGGGAAATGTGGCTGACACATTATAGTCCTTCACTTGTAAGACCACAGGATTATGTTGATAAGGCAAGAAAGATATTCCCTGCTACAATAGCAGCTAATGATGGAAGAACAGTTGAGTTGAAGTTTGACGATGAGGGTTAGATTATGAAAAAATACGGAAGGACGATAATTGTAATAGCAGTATTGGTTGCGTTGGGGCTGGGATATTACTATTACCTTGCTAATAAGGATACAGGTAAAGATGCTACTGATATTGCAGCAGATACCAGTGAGGTTTCTGTGCTTATTTCAAAAGATATTATGGCTAATTATCCGGAATCACCTAAGGATGTAGTTAATCTGTATGCAAGAATAACGAAGGCATATTATGATACATCACTTACTAATGAGCAGATTGAAGCTTTAGGAAAGCAGGCACGTCTGATGTTTGATGATGAATTAAAGAATACGCAGACAGATGCGGATTTCTATGAGAAACTTAAGGAAGATATAGGCAATTATAATTCAACCAAAACACGTATAAGTTCATATGTTATACAGAGTGCTGCCAAGACTAAATATTCAACATTTAAAGACAGGCAGTATGCATCAATCGCATTAGTGTATTATTTGAGACAGGGTGACAAGCTTATAGATTCACCAACAAAATTCACCTTAAGAAAAGATGATGATGGACACTGGAAGATTCTTTTCTGGGAGCTAACTGAAATAGACAGCGATACATAATAATAGGAGATATAAAATGAGCGAAAAAGATGATGTTCTTATTCTTGCAATAGAAAGTTCATGTGACGAGACAGCAGCAGCAGTAGTAAAGAATGGGAGAGAGGTATTGTCAAATGTGATTAATACCCAGATAGCCATACATACAGAGTATGGTGGTGTAGTTCCTGAAATTGCGTCAAGAAAACATATAGAAAATATTAATCCTGTAATAAGGAAAGCACTTGAAGATGCGGGAGTAACACTTGATGATATAGATGCAATAGGTGTTACATATGGTCCTGGGCTTGTGGGAGCACTTCTTGTCGGAGTTGCGGAGGCTAAAGCAATAGCATTTGCAAAGAATAAACCATTAGTAGGGGTACATCACATAGAAGGTCATATTAGTGCCAACTATGTTGAGAATAAAGAACTCGAACCTCCTTTTGTTGCGCTTGTTGTTTCGGGAGGACATACACACCTTGTTAAGGTCAATGACTATGGCGAGTATGAAATAGTTGGAAGAACAAGAGATGATGCGGCAGGAGAAGCATTTGACAAGGTTGCAAGGGCAATAGGATTGGGATATCCGGGAGGACCTAAGATAGATAAGCTTGCAAAGGAAGGTAATCCGGATGCAATAGAATTTCCAAGAGCACATGTTGATGATGCTCCTTATGATTTTTCGTTTAGTGGAATAAAATCAGCAGTACTTAATTATATTAATTCTGCCAATATGCAGGGAAAAGAGATAAACAGGGCTGATGTAGCAGCGTCATTCCAGAAAGCGGTAGTAGATGCTCTTGTTTCACGGGCAGTAAGGCTGGCAAAAGAATGTGGAATGGATAAGCTTGCAATAGCTGGAGGAGTTGCGTCTAATTCAGCGCTTCGGGCAGCAGTACAGGAAGAGTGTACAAAGAATAACATCAGATTCTATTCGCCATCACCTATATTATGTACAGATAACGCAGCTATGATAGGAGCGGCGGCATATTATGAATATATTAAAGGAGTTCGTCATGGCTATGATTTAAACGCTATCCCGAACCTTAAATTAGGAGAACGCATATAATGAATACGGCTATAGTTCTTGCGGGTGGAAGTGGCAGGAGAATGAATAGTGATATTCCAAAGCAATATATGATGCTTAAAGGAAAACCAGTAATATACTATTCACTGAAAGCATTTCAGGATAACCTGCATATAGATGATATAATACTGGTAACATCTGATCATTACATAGAATATGTAAAAAAAAATATTTTAGATGATACACTTGATAAGGTTTCAAAAGTTATACAGGGCGGCGTGGAACGATATGATTCAGTATGGGAAGGACTGAAATGTATCAAGGAATCCGGATATGTATTCATACATGATGGTGCAAGACCGTGTATAAGCCAGAAGCTTATTAATGATTGCTATGAAGCTGTTGTTGAAGATGGGGCGTGTATAGCAGCAGTACCTGTTAAAGATACTATTAAGATAGCAGATTCAGAAGGTTATGCAGCAAAAACACCGGACAGGAATACATTGTGGCAGATTCAGACACCACAAGTATTTGAGTATGATATAATAAAATCTGCATATAGTAGTCTGTATAGAAGTGGCAGATTTAATGGGGTAACAGATGATGCGATGGTACTTGAAAGATTTGGAGAACATCATATAAAACTGGTGTACAGTGATTATAGAAATATTAAGATCACAACACCAGAAGATATGAACACGGCAGAAATGTTTATAGAGAATATATTTTAATAAATAATTATATTAGATGCAGTATAAGGAGACAGGTATGAGTGGTTTTTCAGTTAAAAGAGTTAATGTTGTTGGTGCATTTGCATCATTATGGGCGTTTATATTTGCATTTTTTCCGTTTTATAGAATAGAACCGATGGAAGTACTTATACAGCAGGCAGGGAAGCAGGCTGAATCATATGCTTTAACTAAAAATCTGGTGTCATATAATTTTTTTGGTGTATTGTGCCTTATGTTGTCTATAGTTGCATTTGGATTATACATATGGAATAGTTCGCAGCTTGTAAGAGCTGCTGCGATAATAGTTTCGGTAGTAGATTTTATAAGCCTTATGCTTGCGCTTATAGTAGGCAATTCTAATATAAAAGATATCAAATCAATAATTACATATGCTGTTCAGTACAGTGGCTCTGGAATGAAGACCAGTATGTTTGTAAAGACATCCGTAGCATATGGATTTGTGCTTGAACTGATAATGGTGTTAATAATGATAGGCTCATACTGGATTAATGAAATGTTATTCAGACCATATGTATTAGGAAATAAGTCAGAAGCAGTATTAAATCCTCTGGAAGGACTTGTAGGAACGGCCAAAGCTAGCTATACAAAGCAGATGGCGGCTCATATGCACATGAAAAATACGGTGTCATCAGAGAGACCTGAACAATCATCAGAAACACATGATGAAAAAATTTAAAAAACTTTAAAAAAGCTGTTGACAAAGTTACACTGTGATGATAATATAATCAAGTCGCTGGTGCGACACAATAAAATAGCTATGGAGAGGTACCGAAGTGGTCATAACGGGGCGGTCTTGAAAACCGTTTGTCTTCACGGGCGCATGGGTTCGAATCCCATCCTCTCCGCTTAAGCCGTTCATTAAACATGAATGGCTTTTTATTTGCCAGAGGTGCTTATGAGCATATTGCACAAAAAGATGATGCAAGTAGTGCTGGTTAAAGAACTTGATATACAAGATATTGTCACTTTGAAAAAATGTGACAAAAAAATAAAAAAGTTCTTGACAAACAAGAATGGCAATGATATCCTAATTAAGCTGTCGGCGAGAAAAGCTGATAACACTTAATAAAGTTCTTTGATAACTGAATAGAAAGACAACCTTGAAATTCTTTGAGAATTTTGAAATGATTCATTAATGAATCTTGCGAGTATCGAAAGATACACGAACCTAAACAGT